>ERZ840096.127-NODE-127-length-127391-cov-9.685289_pt1 | contig 127391 bp, 113 predicted proteins | sample MGYA00519878_ERZ840096 | MGnify/ENA primary metagenome ERZ840096 (study PRJEB31850, sample SAMEA3708865) | human gut metagenome | biome: human gut; feature: human-associated habitat; material: faeces | place: China | collected 2014 ... | reverse complement strand
AGTACTTAGATCCTAAGGCAGACCTTACGTTCAAGAAGATATTCGGCAATCATCCTAAAAGACTGATCAGTCTCCTGAACGCCCTCCTGCCACTCAGCGAAGAAGAGCAGATACACGAGATAAAGTATCTGCCTACAGAACTTGTGCCTCAGCTCGAAGGGGGCAAGAACACCATAGTGGATGTACTCTGCACAGATGTCAGAGGCAGGAAGTTCTGCGTGGAAATGCAGATGGAATGGTCTGACGCATTCCAGCAGCGAGTACTGTTCAATGCATCCAAGCTCTATGTGAGTCAGGCAAAAAAAGGCGGAAAATACAGCGAACTCCAACCAGTATATTCTCTCAACCTGATAAATGATATCTTTGCGCATGATACTCCGGATTTCATTCATAACTACCGCATCGTGCATGATAAGGATAGCAATAAGGTCATCGAGGGCTTGCATTTCACCTTCATTGAACTCCCTAAGTTCACTCCTCATTCCATTGCCGATAAGCGCATGATGGTCTTGTGGCTCCGTTTCCTCACAGAAATAAATTCCAATACGAAGGATATTCCTGCCGACCTGCTTAATGACCCAGAGATTGGAAAAGCCGTAGAAGATCTTGAAGTTTCCGGCTTTACAGATGCCGAGCTCCGTGCCTATGATAAATTCTGGGATTCGGTAAGTGTTGAAAGAACCCTTCTGGATGACAGATATCAGAAAGGAATGGAAGAAGGCATGGAGAAAGGCATGGAGAAAGGCATGGAGAAAGGTATGGAGAAAGGTAGAGCAGAAGGCAAGCATGAGGCCAACACAGAAACAGCACAACGATTGCTGGCAATGGGACTTTCTGCCGAACAGGTTTCCAAAGCTACCCAGCTACCTTTGGAAATCATTAAGAATCTGAGCAATACATAAAAAATATAATAGCGGAGATATTGATGACAAATATCACCATAATAAATCCCAGAACCGCATGGAAGAGCAATTCTGGGATTTTTTATACCATTTGTTTAATATTTATATTATATAGATTAATTCGTTACTCTTCGGCGCCGTCCCAGAGGCTGAATTTACGAGAATGGAATGAAACATCATTTGGAGTATCATCACTCAATGTTGTATTCACTTCTTTGCCAGAGGCAGCCAACAGACTTACATTCTCCAACTTAACAATATCCATAGATGGTTTGATGTATTTCTTCATTATTTCTTTTTTAAAAAGTTCGTATTCCTATTGATCATATTAAGAAAGCTTTGCTATTACTTCAAAACAATCTTTTTGCCATTCTTGATTACAATACCCTTGTAACCCTTACCCACAAGCTGACCTGCAAGATTATACATTGGTGCATTGTTGCCAGCAGCCTCATTCTTTACAGAAGTGATACCGGTAGTAGAACCAGAATGATCTCCTAAGCTATAGAATTTTGCCGGATTAGCAGAGTTTTTAACTTCAAGATAAGCACATTTAGCAGGGATTGTTTTATCATTGGATGCCTTATAAAAACCATCCTGACCATTTACTGTTGCCAAGCCATAGACTGTTTTTTCGGTAGTAGAAGTAGCTGTACCATCAGAAACCTTTAAATCGGTATTAAAGTCAGTTTCATCACCTTCACCTGTTGTCAGTTTATACGACCCATTAGGAGTACCCTTCAGCAATACAGCCTTACCAGCAGGAACTTTACCCTCAATTTTCTCCAAGGTTATGGTCTTCGTATCTGCATTCAATTTAACGGCATAAGCTTCAAGATTCAAGCTTCCGTAATTAACAGGATAAGATGCACAGAATGTAGCGAATCCAGAAGATGGCATATTCAAAATGCTGGTACGAGTCAGCGACTTGATCTTCATTGTGAATGGAGCGTCTATCTGCTCATTGTTCTGGAATATGATTTTACTCACTACTGGTGCTATGTCTTTATCACCCTTCCAATTGATTACATCTTCTTTCTTTAATGTGAAATTATATTCTGTTACACCTGTAGGAACAAAAATAGAATAAGAGAATGTTCCTTCTGTTGTTTTTTCTTCGCCTTGAGCATTTTTTTCTTTATACACATAATTAGGAAGAATAGCAACAGGATTAGTCAAGGGCTCTGCCAATTCCAGATGATACTCCTGACTTTCATTTGACAATGCTGAATAAGTAGCTAAATTACCTGCCTCAGAATCACAAACAAACTGTCCACAATATTGTACAGGGAAAGTCAATTGAGGTGCAGCCTGCACCGGCTTGGACCAATTCCAGCCCCCCACAAGAGAGAGAATTTCTGTTCCTCTAAGGTATTATCATTCTTAATCAACCATACCTTTTTCAAAAGTATCTGAATACCTTTCTCAGGAGCCCACAAACGAAGTTCAGAAATAGTCTTATTCTTAACAACATCTTCAAAATCGACAGTAACAGTCTGGTCGCCCTCGGCAACCTGAGTATGCTGCTGATTCTCCCATTTTGTTTCGCCTTCAGGAACAACATTGACGAGCATCAGTGCATCCTTCTCACCTGCCTTATGATTCTCATACTGCAACTTTACACCCTTATAATCACTTGTTGAGATTTTCTTAGCCTCATCAGTCAACAAGACCCATGCTGCATACTGTCCTGTAGCAACATAAGGAACTTCCTTACCTTCTGCAGTTTTCATCTGGATTTGATTCCAATTTGGAGCTCCACCAAAATAAAGCGACTGCTGAGCATTCACCAATGCAGGAAATGCAATCATTGCCGCTACCATAAATGATAATTTCTTCATTTCGTTCAGTTCTTTTATTTATAATTGTTTGTTATTTAATCACGATTTTCTTACCACCATGGATATAAATACCCTTGGTAGGACGAATAACCTTCACACCTTGAAGAGTGTAGTATGCCTTATCCGCTGATTTCATCATGGTTGCCACAGCTGGCTTCTCGATGCCTGTTGATGCATAGGCTTCGTTGGCAAGAAAATAGCTTGGACCATTCCAGTTGGTGCTCCAGCCCTGAATATTGCGGGCTGAGAAATCGGAGTTGGCTATCAGATTCTCTGATGTTCCTTCCTTCACCAACACCATGTCGTCAATATCGAGTGTACCACCGTATTTGCCAAATACAAACTGGAAGGTATCCAAGGTGAAGTTGGCTGTGAAATCCCAGGTCAGCGTTTTCCAGTCGCCAGCCTCTACATGATAGGCTGCCAGATACTGCACATCATCGCTTCCACCCCACTGGTTCTTGTGGTCGCTTGCATTCCAGATAGGCCAGAATCCCAATTCAGCGCAATCTGCTGAAGTTCTCATCTTCATGGTAAGCGTATACTTGGCACCCTTCTCCAAAGCCTTTGGCAAGGTGTAGACAGCCTGACGGTCCCAGAGGTTCTCGCCCACAGTACTCTCGTAACGGATGAAATAGTTGCGGTTTTCCACAGGCACCACACCCAGAAGTTCGAGCATCACATCGGCATAACGCTTACCAAACATACGATAGCCCTCGGCAGTAAAATGGAGTTTATCGCTCTGCAGCGGACAATCCTTGGATGATACCACATGAGCTGTAGGAATCGTAGCTGCGATATTGTCGATAATGGCATTATGTCCCCAGCAGGCTGCGCCCTGGTCTTTCTGTCCCAACTCGCCCACGAGCAATGGCACATTCTTGGCATCAAGTCCCAGGTCGGCAAGAATATCCTCATAAATCTTCTTTACCTTAGAAGGCCAGGTCTGATCGCAGTTGTTGGTTTCGCCCTGATGCAGCAGGATGCCCTTGATAACACCACTCTTCTGTGCTATCTTAGCCAACTCGATAAGACGGCCGTAAGGATTACCACCATACTCCTTGGCATAATTGCGGAGCCAGTCGGGTGTTTTGGCATCATTAAGATAAGCCTGATACTTATCCTTATCGAAGAGATCGATGCTAGCACCGCCTACAGCTACGGTGATGGTTCCCACCTTTACCTCGTCAGACAGATTATCAACCATCTTTCTTCCGAAATAATCTACTACCGACAGACGGGTATAAGGACGAGCCTGAGGAGGAGTAGCAGTATGCCATTTGCCTTTTGTCCATCCGGCACTGGCATTATCGAGCGTATACATTGCCATGAAACGAGGGTTCACACCCGTCTTATCCTGGGCCTCGATAACGGCATTACCCTCCATGTTCGACTGTCCGAAACAAAGATAAATCTGAAAATTAGGATCAGGAACAGAATGCTGGTTCAACTGATGACGCTTGAAGAAGTTCCACAGTTCCTGGGTAGAATTTACCCCGTTAGGATCATTAGAATGCCAATGTCCCTTACCGTCAATGGAGATAAGGTTCACTTCTACATCATCGTTCACATTATTATATATAGTACGTGTAGCTTTGGGACCTGAGCTGCCGGCAGGATAAGGACGGATTACCTGCGGATTGCTTGTATCACATCCTTCGTAGGCAGCCCACTTCTTTACATATTCCTCAATGCTAGGATAGCCGCCAGCCATGTGAGAAGGATCGCCCGTATATTTGAACACATCATCAGCGGTTCCGTGAATATGCATGATAGGCACCTTGCGGTTTGCCTTAGGCTGCTTACCGATATCCACACCGCTTACAGGTCCGAAGGCAGCAATCTGATCGCCAAGCGTTTCCAGGCAATGGTAACCCAGCCAGCTACCCATAGAGAAACCCGAGAGATAGATGCGGTTCTTGTCCACATTGTGCTTCAGCTCCATATCCTTCATGACAGCCTCCACAAACTTCACATCACCCATACCGTTAGTGTCCCACATCTTGTTATTAGCCAGCGGATAAGTAACAATAAAACCCTCGGTATCAGCCAGCGCATTCCATTGCGTCTGATTCTGCTGAAACCCAGGGTCCTGATTCATACCATGAAGAGAAATCACCAGAGCCGGTGATTTCTCTACATTCTTTGGTACATAAGTGAGGGTCTTGCGAGTAGAAGTCCCCACTTTTACATCTTCCCAGGTCTGTGCCGCCATCTGTAGGCACAGAACCATGAGGAGAGATGCGAGCATTGTAAAACGTCTCATCTATTACTTGATAACCATCTTTTTACCATTCTTGATCACAATGCCCTTGTAACCCTTACCTACCTGCTGACCAGCGAGATTGAAGCACTTGCCATCCTGGGCTACCTCAAGATTCTCTACCTTAGAAATACCGGTAGGTGTATCAACCAACCAGGCACCGAGCACAGAAACCTTTGCTGGATTATTTTCTTGGTCGGTATACTGGATACCCACGTTCTTGATGACAGCACCTTCCTTGGTGGTGAAAGTAACCTCATCGCTGCCTCCGAATGAAGGCCACTCATGACTATCATCCTCGTAATCTACACACATCTGAACATTTGGGGTTGGCTCAGCCAATTTCACCTTGACTGTAACATTACTCTTGCCAGCCAAGCCATTGATAGCAAGCTGCTGCCACAGTTTATCGAAAGAAACTATACCCTTATACTTATTAGCAACTGTGTTATCAGTACCAGCCCAATCGGTGAAGGAGGCATAGACCTGCTTTTCAGAATTGTCGGCACCCACCAGAGTCAGCTTCTTCACCTTCAAGTTCACCTCTTCATCATCGGTATGCTGTACGCTTACACCCACGATGTAAGGATGCTCCGGGTCGAATACCAATTCATACTTCTTGGTAGTTCCATCGCCCACAGCACGACCATAAGCAGGAGTAGCCTCACCTTCAGCATCAGCAGAAGCCTTCCAAGTATAGTTTACTTGGCAGTTGGCAGGAAGCGGATCTTCGAACTCGAGGATATACTTAGGATAATCTGCAGAGTTGACATTGCAAGCAAACTCTGCTGCTCCATACATCTTGGAGATAGTGAAATCATAAACATCAGCATCGTAGGCAAAACCTGCATTCCAGCCACCACCCAAAACAAGAGGAGTCTCTGTCTGAGCATTCACACTTACAGCCATGAAAGCTGCTACAATCAAAGTAAATAACTTTTTCATAAGCTTTACAATTTGTTATTAAGTTAATAAATCCAGTTATAAAATTGAGAATTTCTCAAATCTGATGGCAAAAGTAACAGAAAAGGCTGAAAAAGACTTTGCGTGGTATAACAAATACTTTGTGAGAAGTACCAAATAGGTTTGATAGCCAACATTATAACGAAAATGATACACCATCAAACCTATTTGAAGAGGAAATCAGGAAAAGTCAAATAAACAAATATTCCAGATTCCCCAAATGTTTTTACCCAAAATATTCCAGATTCCCCAAATGTTTGGTCAAAACAGAGGAAAAATATACAGATGAGCCTAATACATCACGTCCTTCTCTGGGAATTTGTTATATGTTAAATATCAATTACTGAATTATCTTTTTCTGATAACATTGCCTTTATAGTTATGTTTATCGCTGCCCAGAAAGGTTGAATGTCTCGCCAAGTTTTGGGCGGATGATGACCCTTCTGTAACTGGTCAGCGCCGGAGTCCCATTGTCTGTCACTTCACAGATTATATGCAGTTCTTTTCCTGCTGCATCCTGGGGGATACGTAGAATGGCATTAGCTTTGTCTGCCTCTCTGATACTTACCGTTGAGGTGTAAGTACCCGCTTCCGGCAATATCCACCAGTGGAATGTCAGTTTATCTTTATCCGGATCCACAGATTTTGAAGCGTTTAATTGGAGTTCCTCTTCTGTTTCTGGTTCAATTATAATCGGGTTCAATCCCTTTTCACCATTTACGATGACTATCGGGTTACGGTTTCCTTTGCCGTATGCAGCCCAATCCATACGTGCCATGAAGTTGGCGAATATTGCGGGATAGAAGTATTTCTCATATTTCTCCGATATGCATCTGACTGCCGGATCTGCATTTGTGTAACATGTTGTCAGACTGTCTGGTGACAGTCCCCATCGGAAATAGCCACCCCAACCTGCCTGGCTACATACGGTCGGATCGTTTAATCCATTTGGGGTTACATGTAGGAAAGAAGGAGTGTCGCCTTCCACTCCGTATTTGTTTTTCGGATATATTTTCCCTAGATTCCCGTGATTTTGTATATGAGTTGCGTATTCGTTCCAATTCTGGCTTCCAATGGCGTTCTGCACGATCCAGGCGCTGTCGTCCCAGAAAAAGCGGATATCCTTGCCGCAAGTCTTGCGGATCCATTGATGAGAACTGAAGGCATAATCCACAGGGGGACACTATTATAAATTAAACTTTTTAAACACCTGAGCAGCAAAAAGTTCTTGAACAAGTCAAGCGGCAGAGCCGAGCGGCCCAGGATTTTGCCATGTCGAAGAATTCACTTATCTTAGTGTTGCAAAAACAAACAAGAGAATCCAACGATAGCACAGCTTCCATGCATAGTCTCCTCAGTACGGGATACGTACAGGAAGTTAAGGAGAGTGCATCATAATGGGCAATGCACCCTCCTTGTCATCAGGAAGTTATCATTTGAACTTCCATTCGTCGAATGTGATATTGTTTCCTTTCAGGACAAAACAGAGGTCCATTGTGCCTGTCATATTCTTTTGAAGTTGGGATTCTATGAGTTTCATTTGCGGGGTACCGACTTTGATTGAAGCAATGACTTCTCCGTCCGGCCTATCCCGGCGGACTTCTATGATTCCGTTTCCGGATGCCTTAATTTCCAGACTGGAAGGTACTTTGTTGAATTCCACACCTCTGACAGCAATGATGCCAGTCCTGTTGGGAACGGTAACGGCATACATGTCCCCGATGCTTTTTCCATTTGTGAACTTGACACCTTGTGTGGCTGCTGTGGTTTCGGCCTGCTGGATGATGAACGGATTCATAGGCTGTATCTGTTTTACGCCTTTCAGAGTCTGATTACCCATGTGGATATTCACAGTATTCTCGTCAACTTGTATTTCATCGACACAAACATTACGAAAACCAGCTGTTGTATTGAAACTATGTTGCAAACTCATTGTGTGATAGAATACATACCATTTCCCGCGGAATTTGTGTAGATGTGTATGATTGTTGCTGTAGTCAAATCCATAATCTCCAGGGTTTTTCATATAGTTGTGCTGGTATTTCCAACTTTTGGTTACCAGCGGAGTTTTGCTAGTCATGTAACTCATGCAACAGGTGGTTGGTTTCTCTGTCGGGAGAGGCCAGTCGCTAAAATCTTGCCAATCTATGTTATAAGTATAAACGTATGTGCCGTTGATGTAGTTTAATTCGTTAGCTTCGAAATGATGGGGAGCCCTGATGGGCTTTATCGGGCCATCCACACTAATCATGTCTTTTCCCAAACGCATAATGCGAGCACATCCTCCGCCTACTGTCAGCCAACCTTTTCCTTTGTCATCAATGACTACACCCGGATCGAAAGCAGCTTGGCATTCTCCTGCTATGCCGGGAGTGTTTGTGTCTACCAAACTATGATTCAGCGGGCTTGACCACGGTCCTATAGGGGATGTGGATGTCAGCACTGCGGTTCCACCCCCGCTATTGGAGAAATAGAGGTAGAAGTGAGTCTTGCCGTCCGCTTCCTCACGTTTTGCGATCGACGGTGCCCATGATGTTTGTATCCATGGGGCGATGCTGTCTGTTTTAATAATTCCGTGATAGGTCCAGTTTGTCATGTCATCGGAAGACATCATCACCAGAGATTTGATGTATTCGTAGGAGTTTTTTCCGTAACCGCCTATTGAATCATATTGTTGCTGATCGTTTGTTGCGTACACATAAATTCTGCCATTATATTCTACTGCAGTTGGATCCGCTGTAAACATAAAATCCAGCAGGGGATTTCCATCTCCTGTGGTGAGTTTAGGGGAAACGTCCGGCATGGTTACATAAGGCACGGAATCATTTTGCAGGGACGGTTTTTCTCTGCCCCACGCATTTTGCTGATGAGATATCATACATGCAGCAATGGCCATTGATAAAACAGGGGTCTGGATATTTTTCTTTTTCATTCGTATATGATTAAATTGTTTATTCGTTGCAAAATTACAAGAATAATCCGACATAGGCTTTGCGCCATATATCAAATACTTTATCAAACGTATCAAAATGCACTGGGAGGGCAGGTTTGTTACCTGCCCTCCCAGTACTGAATGATTACAAGCGTAGGGCTTGATGCCTACAAGTGACGTAAGTAATAGTGAGAAGAATGCCTTCCGCATATCTTTTGGCGGTCGCCAAAAGATATGCGATTCTAGGACTTGCAATCATTAGGAACAGGAGTTAAAGGCATTAGCTTCTGGAACAACAATCATCAACTCCTAGGGCTACAAGCAACAGATACTAGATTAAGAATTTTCACAACCCATAACATTGGGTATAAACTAAAGTTACATGGCACCCTATTAACAAGGCAAAAATAGCTCAAAAATGTCCCTAATCCAAAAAATCAGTACGAATTTTCGGATTATAATCCAAAAAAACAGTGTTATTTTTTGGATTAGCGAATATTTTCATTACCTTTGCAGAAGATTAGCTGCACTCGGCAATTTGAAAGCGAGCTTTCATTGCGCTCATTTGCATAATCTTTGCAGAAGATTAGCTGCACTCGGCAATTTGAAAGCGAGCTTTCATTGCGCTCATTTGCATAATCTTTGCAAAAGATTTAAACATAAGAATAAAATGATAAGAAGGAAACTACAAGAAACGATAGAGGCCAGAATGTTTGGTGGTAAAGCTATTATTATAATAGGTGCCAGACAAGTAGGAAAAAGTACGCTTTTCAAAATGATACTTGAAAAACGTACGGAACCTATATTGCAATTAAACTGTGATGAGCCAGAAGTAAAAGAAATGCTATCCCAGGTGAATAGCCAAGAACTAAAATTGCTCATTGGCAAACACAAGATTGTCATGATAGACGAGGCACAAAGAGTAGAAAACATAGGGCTAACCCTAAAATTGATTACCGACAACTTCCCTGAAGTACAATTACTGGTAACAGGCTCTTCCTCATTTGAATTACAAAACAAGCTCAATGAGCCACTGACCGGCAGAAAGTTTGAGTATCATCTCTTTCCATTGTCCACTGGTGAATTACTCGAATCTCAAGGCTTACTTACAGTAAAGCAAACACTAGAGAATCGCCTCATCTATGGCTCATACCCAGATGTCATCAATCATACAAAAGATGCAAAAGACATCTTGTACAATCTGTCCAATAGTTATCTCTATAAGGACTTGCTCACCTTAGAGAGTATACGCCGACCTGCATTGCTTAGCAAGCTACTCACTGCTTTAGCACTGCAAGTTACTAGCGAAGTTTCATACAATGAGCTGGCACAGACAGTAGGTACGGACAGCAAAACCGTGGAAAAATATGTAGACTTGCTAGAAAAATGCTATATCATCTTCAAGCTAAATGGTTTTAGCAGAAACCTGCGCACAGAACTGAAACGAGCCAAGAAGTTTTACTTTTACGACAATGGTATCCGAAATGCCATATTGCAAAACTTTGCGCCTTTGGCCCTTCGACAAGATGTTGGTGCCTTGTGGGAGAACTTCGTTATCAGCGAAAGAATAAAAGCTAACCAGTATGAAGGAAGATATGTAAACAGCTATTTCTGGCGAACCAACCAACAGCAAGAGATAGACTACATCGAGGAAAGCGACGGACAGTTTACTCTCTTCGAAATGAAATGGAATCCAAAGAGAGCAAATACTCAGTTTCCTGCTTCCTTCCTAAACACATACGATGTGAAGGATAAAACAATCATCACTCCCGAGAATTGGCTAGAGCACCTATAAGAAACAAAAAAGTCCTTTCACCTTTCATCTATCTGAAATGCAAGAAGATAGATGAAAGGTGAAAGGACATCTAAACAACAAAACTATTTTTATTTTATCACAAAACCTAACTACTTCATCACAATTTTTCTACCCTTGTGAATAAAGATTCCGCTTGTAGGATGGCTGACACGTACGCTAATACATCACGTCCTTCTCTGGGAAGCCAAATTAAAGATTTTGGCACGAAAACGCACTTTTTCTCGAAAAAAAAGTGAGAAAAAGTGCGTTTTCGTGCCATTTTTATTTCTTTACTTACATAGGAATTTTTCAACCATAGTCAGAAGCTGCTTCTCTGTAAGATTAGCGATTCCGATACTCTCTATGAGAGAAAACTCATTCTTGTTTTTGCTTATCACAAACTTCTTTTCCCTGCCATCAATCTTTGCACACAAATGAAAGTTGCCCTTGTAGGCTTGCTCTATATGTACATCAGTCACTTGATGACCATTAATCTCTACAGATAACGTCGGTTTATCATCTTCATACTCACCCCATTCTTTCAGATGAGAAAGGATGGTAGACTCCACTCTGCCTATCCATTTTTCATCCACTGCATATTTTACAGCCACAGTTCTAAATTGCAACAAAGCATTCTTTACATCATTAATCAGGCTTTCTGGCTTTCGAATACCATTATCGAATGCAAATTGCAAGACATCCTCTTTTGAAATATTACGCAGTTTGGACCTGATAAACATACAGTGGTCTTGATTGGGCTGCACTCCACCCATATTGAGGATATAGGTAAGATCATAAGCAGGTGATAACCGCCAATTACCCATCCTATCCATCATGAAGGAGAAGTTTTTGTTGTGATCATCAGTATTGTTTGCCAGCACGTTGAATATCATTCTTCTATAAACCTCTTCACAATCAGCCTCAGGCAAATGGAGCGACCTGCAAACAGAAATAAGTTGCTCATAACTATTTGCCTCAGGATACATAGCCGCCAAAGTTTGAGTATGAAGCTTCTTCCCATCTTTTCTATCAAATCTCTGCGTCATGAAGTGCTTGCTGCCATCAACCATCAAGAGTTCAGAATGCATCATATTGATGCCAGCCTTGACGGCAAGCTCGTAGTATGTCATTTCTAGTTCGGCAGAGTTGAAATCAGCATTTCCAAACTTCAACAAGTAGTAATCATATCCATCAAGATCCGAGATTTGTCCACTTCTTATCTCACCATCAGCCGAATTGATAGCAATAATAGCCTTAGGCTGCCTGCCACCAGCAGAAGTTCCCACAGTCAAGAGCGACTGCATGGTAAGAGATTCCTCTGGTAAAATCTGAGCCTCCTCTCGTTCAGTAAATATGCGTTCAGCAAGTGCAACCAAGGAATTGACATCAATCCTCTCTGATTTCTTACTCCTCTCATACTCTGGGACAAACTCCAAAGCACCCATTCCTCTTCTACCGATAAATGACAACTTATCAAGAGGAGAAATTTCCGTATTGGAGAGATGATTCTGCTGTCTCCAAAGATCAAACAACTGATTGCCCCAAGAATCAGGCAATGAGTCAGCCAGGAAAGCAGGAAGTTTTTGATAAATTCTCTGTTCCTCTCCCCAAATAGGCATAAGTCCTCTATTGTTGCGTATGGATGCCCATAGAGGAGATATATCAATACCCCTATGCACAAAAGTTGGATTATAAGTGAAGTAGGACATTTGCCTTTTGTCGTCCCACGACAACCTACCAACTTCCTCATCCCACAAGATTACTTTTAAAGTCTTAACCATAAATCATCCGCTATTATCAGTGTCTAATTCTTTGTACCTTTTTATCTCCCTTGGTCATCAAGTAAGGGGATGGTGGCAATTCGGGCATTAAGTTATCAAGCGCATTGATCTGTCCCACCACCTTGAGCAAGAGAATCAATGTAGAAAGCGAAATGTTTCTAGCACATCCATTCTCAAACTTGTGGATAGTAGTCATACCAATGCCTGTCAGTTCAGCCACTTCCTTCTGTGTCAAATTGCATCGCATTCTGTATTCCCTAAAGCGATTTCCCAGCAATCTCACCAGTTCCGGAGTAGAATATTCATACAAATCTTTCATATACTTAACTATCATTGAAGTAAACATTAAGCCATAAAATAGCCATTATATATCATTATAGTGATATTTAAGCGCAAAGATACAAAAAAGAAGTGATACAACCTCAAAAATCAGAATTATTTTTTATTTACTGACTCACATTTAACATATTGCAAGACAAATGTTACAAAGCAAAAAGGTCGGTCGTGTCTTCACGACACAACCGACCTATCACGACTAACATCATTTCGGTTAATCCTTTATATGATAAAACCCAAAACTAATGTTTCTTTATATTAGATGGCGTGAGCCATAGGATAGGCTCACACCACAAATATTACTTGGCTTCCTTCCAATATTCTGGAGCACCAAGACCTACAGCGAAGCCTGCGTATGTGTGCTTGCGGAGATAGTTGCTATCCCAAAGACCTGTAGGGCAACCTGCACGCCAACCTGAATCCTTAAGAGAATCAGTAGCACACCACTGAGTGATACCATACTGCTGAGCCTGTGGAATCAGCTCGAAGTACTTCTGGATGATGAATGTATAGAAGCTACGCATCTGCTTGTGCTGCTCCTCTGTCATCTTGTCGAAGGTAACAGAAGTACCTGCCTCATCCTCATAAGCCATATCAAGCTCAGAAATCTTGACGAGCTTACCTGTCTTAGCCAGCAACTTAAACATCTCTTCGATGTCGCTCTGAAGCTTAGCCTGCTTAGTTGCATCACCATAGCATGTTACGTGCATCTGTGTACCAATACCATCGATAACAACAGGCTCCTCTGCATTAGGATCTTCCCACAGACCAATCCAGTGGATCAAGCTCTTCAGCTTAGCGTGCTGATCCCAGTAACCTTCCAAGTTGTAGTCATTGATAAAGAGCTTCAACTTAGATGGATCACCATTGTGCTCAGCAAAGCTCTTACGTGCATCTCTTACGGCTGTACGAACATAGTCGATATCACCGAGATAATCCTGCCAGTAGAAGCTGTTCTTTGCATCCTCTGCAGAAACTGTACCACGAGTAGCTGACTGAAGATCATTCCAGCCATCACCATCCTTATCCTGACCAGATATAGCCTCGTTAACAACATCCCATGATGTAACGTAGCCATCGCAAGTCTCCATCATACCATCGATAAAATTGCCCATTGCCAAAGTCAAAGTATCCTTCTTCTCTTGATCCGTAAGAGGTATAGAATTAGACTTAGTAACCTTGCAAACTCTAACAGAATGAACATCCAAAGTAGCATCAGCTGTCTTAGGCTTAAGAATGATGTCATAATTACCGCCCTCTACTTTAGGCATTTCGATTTTTACCGAATGACGACCTGCAGCTACAGGCACTTTGGCTGTAATAGCTTGAGCTGTGCCACCCCAACCATTTTGCATGGTGAGTTCTACACCACTTGCATCCTTATTAGAAGTAAGGTCTAAATAAACAACATAATTACCTTCACCTAATTCATTATCAACTCCTGGCATCACAAAGAATTGAGACCATTCGCCTGTAGGAACAAAGTGGATAGCTCCATTAATAACAGGAGGTGTACAACCCATAGGATAGAATGGGAAATCACCATCAGTATAAGTTTCCTTATGAACCTCAGTCTCGATTTCCATTACCGGAGCCTCAGAATGAGTAACTTTTACCCATTTACAAGAAATGTCTCCTGCAAAAGTTCCTGGTTGGAAAACAACAAAAGCTTTTTCTGTTGTTAATCCACTAAATGTTACAGATTGCTCTTTCCACTGTGTAGAAACAGACATTTTCTGAGATGTAGTTGCTCCCCAGTTACCTGTCTGCACATCAATCTGTCCATCTTCTGATGCCTTGATCATTGCTGTTACCTTATATTCTCTCTTGGCATCAATATCTACAGGATAATTGTCAACTACAAAATACTGATACCATGCTCCAGGATTTTTGCTAATCAAAATTCCATCTTTGATCTCAGGAGTATAGCCCATTACATAAAAAGGGAAACTGGTCATGGTAGAAAAGTCGGTATAAGCATCTTCCTTATCAACTTTCTGACTAGGGTCTACCTTGATTTCCTTATCTGCAATAATTCTATTCAGATATTTATTGTTCTGCTGAGAATGCCAAGCAAGCGTATGACCATAGATGGTCAAACCTGCATCCTGTGCATTTGTAACGAAATCCTTAACAGTACTAAAGTCAAAGGTTCCATCATTTTTCACACAAGAAGCATACTTCATGGCGTTGCCTGCTGTCATCTCCTCGAAGTTGCTACCAGCCAAGCAATATACAAGCTCCTGTTTGTTGAAGTCGGCCGCAGCCAGTGCAATACCCAACTTAAAGTCGGGATTGCACTTGCCAGAAGACTTCATGTCTTCGACATATTTCTTCAAAGGCTCGTAGTTGTTAAGATACTGATATTCCTTCAAGTTCTTGGTCATATCAGTTCTATACTCCGAGAACTTGTCATCAGCACATGATGACAAAGCCAAGAGAGCTACCAAGCCTAAACCAAAATTAATATTTTTCAATTTCATAATAATCTACCTATTATTAGATGATACTTAATTGATAATTACCGCAGCTTACTTTACGATATACTGAGTATCGAAAGTTACCACGCCATTGGTATTACCACGAGTTTGAGCTACAAACTGGTCGGTTGTCTCTACCTTGACAGCACCGAAGTCTACGGTATACTGGAGAGTCAGGATGTCACGATCCTTGTTGCCCCAAGCCAGCTTAGCGCCCTTCTCCACAAACTTACCTGTACCAGTAGCAGTTACGCCCTCAGTCTCGGAAGAAACAGAGCAAGTACCATCGTTAGCAAAGGTAAGCTTCAAGTTGCAAGTATAAGACTTGAGGATATCCTTACCCTCAGCATCCTTGCCCACAACTCTCTTGACTGTGAGAGGATAGATAGCCTCTGTAAGGCTCTTGGTAGTAATCTGGCAAACCTCGTCCTTCTCAATAGTTGCGCCCTCACGCTTCTCCTCTGTGGTCTGACCATTCTCGGTAATCTTGTCTGTACCACGGCGCAGATAGAATCCAGCCCAAGGGTTCATATACTTCACACAGTAGAGTACATAGTTCTTAGGCAATGTCTTCCACGCATCGCTATTGGTCAGCGCAGGAGTTTCACCCTCCTGGAAAGGAGTACCCGTCAAGATCTTGCCAGCACCCTTCTGATCTTTGATGATCAGAGGGATGACATAAGTATTCTTTACAGAGGCAGGATCAGCGAAGAAAGCATCGTTGAGCTTCACCTGTAATCTTCCCTGCAAGTTGCCACCATAAGAGATGGTGTTACCTGCCAAGGTGTAATACTCTGCAGGCATAGGCTTTACAGGAGATACGCCATCAGAGAAATAGAGGTTGTCGCAAAGCGAATTATCTACAGCCACATCCAGTGTGATGTCCTTACCATTGTAAGCACCACCCATGGTAGACACGATGTTGATAATATGCTCGTTGTCCTTGGTATTGTCACGAGTCTCGTCATTGCCCAACACCAATACACGCTCCACGTTTTGGTGGGCGAAGTAGACTGATGTGCCACCCTCATAGTCGTCAAACTCAGGCGTGCCGTTCTCACAAGAGCCGAAAGTCAGAGCCAAGGCTCCGAGTGCAGCCATTGAGAAATATTTATTCATCTTCATAGTTTTCATCATTATAAAATGTTAGTCGTTTGTAATTTTCCATCCTGCATTCTGCTTCAGCTGATCCCACTTGAGGATTTCAGTCTGTGGCACAGGACCGTAATACATATAGTCGTCGTATTTTCTTTCCTCTACTGTGATATCCTTGAACTGTGGAATACCAGCCTCTGTAGAAATCTCCACGCCATGAACAGCCTCATTGATAGGAGCCTTCCAGCGGCGGAGGTCATTGAAGCGCTTGTTCTCGAAGCAGAGCTCAATACGACGCTCATTGCGAATCAGCTCACGCATCTTAGCCTGGTCGTTAGCGCACTCATCAAGATAAGAATCATCTGTGATGCCTGCACGATGACGGATAGCCTTGATCACATCGTATGCAGAATAAGCATGTGTGCCATTGCCCTTAGGTCCCCAAGCCTCATTGGCTGCCTCAGCATAATCCAAGAAGATCTCGGTATAGCGGATATACACAGGATAGTGATACTGTGCGTTCTTGGCATTTTTATCAGGATTACAATCCTCACGAAGAAGCTTCTTCATATAGTAACCAGTACGTGTAGAGTTACCGGTCTTATTCAGTCCATTGTCATTGTTGGCAGTGGTGATGTCGGTATTGATGGTTGCACTCTTATACTTGCAGCCATTATAGATAATGTAGAGATCCAAGCGTGGATCACGATTACTATAAGGATCCAAGTCATCATACTCACTGCGCTCATCTGTGATAGGATAACCATTGGCAGCAGGGAAAGCATCCACCAAGTTCTGGGTAGGATTGATACGTCCCTTACCATAGAGAGATGGAGGGAAGTTATCAGCCTCCTGGTTCAAACCGAGGTCCCAATCATCAGCACCATTGGTCTTGTTGCCACGCCAGATAATCTCCTTAGGGCATGCACCAGACTGCAAATTATTAATCTCATTAGTCTGAGCATACCAAGAATTACCTGTTTCAGACAAGCCGCTTACACCACCAATCAAGTCGAGCAAGCTGGCTGCATCATCAGCAGCACGCTTATAATCCACATTGGTACCAGCTGCAAAAGCAGGACTGGCTGCCAGCAGAGAAACCTGTGCTCGTATAGCCTTGGCGATACGACCGCTCACACGACCACGCATCAGGGAACCCAATACACGGTTATAGTCCTGAAAGTTGCCCACGCCCATAGCAGTGTACTTTTCTGGCACAGGATCTGACTTGGTCAAATCATTGTAATCCAAAGGCAACAACTGCTCAGCCTGATCCAAGTCGCTATAGATTTGATCCAAGCAAGCCTGGAATGTGGAACGTGGCTGGTTGAAATCAGAAGAAGTATCCTCAGGCTTTGTCAAGTTTGGCACACCTAGAAGCTGTCCATCCTCAGTCCAACCACCATGGTTCATCAAGAGATAATACATATTGAGAGCTCTCAAGGCATAAGCCTCACCCTTACGGCTCTCACAGAACATCTGCTGCGCACCCTTGTCCTTAGCCCAATCTACCTTGTCCACCTCCTGAAGGAAGATGTTCAAGTACTGGATGCTAGCACGACAGCCAGTCCACTTGCTCATAGGGTCATTATTGGCAGCCCAAGAACCAGTAGCCATTTTCAGGTAGCTGTTAGACAAATCATTGCTTACAGCATCATCGGTTGCCACATCAGTTACACTTTTGGTATTATAAGGAAGCATGGCATAAGCATAGCCGAGAAGTCCCTGAGCATAAGTAGGCTCTTCGTAAATCTCGTCCAAGCTACGGTTGTTTTCCTGTGCAGGCTCAAAGAGATCTGAGCAAGACACCAACGAGAGTGACAATGCAGCTAATATAAATAACTTATTAATTTTCATTTCTGTATACATTTAATAATGATTAGAATGTAGCCTTCACACCTATATTATAATAGCGTGTCTGAGGAGCACTACCTATGTTCATCTCCAATATCTCACGGTTCTTAGAGATAGTGAGCAAGTTGGCACCGCTTACATAAGCAGACAAGCCCTTAACCCAAGTCTTCTGGAAGAGCGTGCTAGGAAGGTCGTATGTAATCTGTACCTTAGCCAAGCGGAAAGCGTCTGTGCTGTACATCCAGAAGTCTGATGTCTGATAGTTGTTGCTACCAGAGAGTGTGGTAAGACGTGGATAAGTAGCAGTCTCCTTGGTTGCCTCAGTCCAGCGATTGCGAACCACAGCTGAGTACTTGCCGTCACCCTTTACCCACCAGTAAGAATTGTTCTTCAAGCCATAAGCACCGAAGTTGCCAGTACCGAGGGCGAAGAATGTGAAGTTCTTCCACTTAGCAGTAAGGTTTACGCCCAATGTGAATGGAGCGCCATACCAACCACCCTTGCCCAGGAATACCTGGTCGTAAGAGTCGATCTTGCCATCACCGTTTACATCCACATACTTCATATCGCCAGGCTTCACTTCACTACCCAAGCGGCTCTGGTCTGGAGAGTTCTTGATTTCTTCCTCACTCTGGAAGAAGCCAGCAAACTTATAACCCCAGATACCATCGAGAGCCTTGCCCTCACGGTTTTGGTAATCCCATGCGTTCATCTCATCACGCTTGGTAGCCTTGGTGTTATAATAAGTACCTGTTACGCCGAGCTGCAAGTCTACATCACCCACCTTCTTATTGAAGTTAGCTGCGAAGTCGAAACCGATGCGGCGATTATTGTTAAAGTTGAGCACAGGCATGAATGAAGCATCAGGATAGCCTGGCTTAAAGTGAGAAGGATAGAACGTTGGAGTAGAAATCAGATAACCCTCCATCGAGTTAACGAAGAAGCTAGCATCCAATGTTACCATCTGCTGCCACAAGGAAGTCTTGAAGTTGACAGAAAGTTCCTTACGCTTGATGAAGTCAAGATCCTTGTTGGCAGAACGCTTAGAGAATGTGTACTTGCCAGCAGAACCATCATACCATCCATAACCATCAGCTGTCTGCCAGTTGGTGTCATAGAGATAGTATCTGTTGCCATTTACTGCCAAGTCAATATCCTCGTTGATGATGCTACCAGATACACTGATCATCATATCGTCTACCACCTTGCTGTTCTTCAAGATGTTCTCGTTCTTGAGTCTCCAACCCAAAGAGAGTGAAGGAGAGAAGCCTACACGATGACCTGGAGCCAACTGTGCAGAGTGGATAGCTGCCAAGCCGAAGTCTGCATAATAGGTCTTGGCGTAATCATAAGATGCATCCAAGGCAAGATTAGCACTTGATGTCTTGTGATACACACCTGACTTAGACTGCTGATAGCCAGAGGCAATCAACATCGCAGAGAGGTTATGTACCTTATTAAATGTATTGGCGTAATTGAACTGAGCAGAGAAGAGCATGGTCTGATTGTCCACACTATTAGCGATGTTCTGTACACCAGACTTCTTATCCTCACCTTCCTTCTTCAAAGCTACGATCATATCCTTGCCGTCGATGTTTGACCATGTTGGGATATAGATGGCATAGCTATTATTGAAAGATGTGGTGTAAGAGGTAGCATAGTCTACTGCGAAACGAGTCTCGAAAGACAAGCCCTGCAACAACTTGTGCAGATTGATGTTAACACCTGTATCAAACTGGAACTGGCGGCTAGTATACTTGCTCTTACCAGCAGCATAGTAATCTGCGAAGATGTTAGAAGAGTTAGCCTGTGTACCAGCCAAGAAGTACTTACCATCCACCAGCTTAGCCACACTCATCAAGTCCCAAGCAGCCTTGGCATTAGGAGCTATCATGTCTGTAGAGATCAATGGGCTAGCATTCTGTGGGAAGTTAGGACGCCAAGTAGCAGCTGCATTCCAATAATCACCAATAGCAGAATGTGAATCATAGAATGTGGCATTGGAGTTGACCCAAGCCTTGATGTCATCTGTGATGTTGACATCTACATTACCACGTACACTGAAACGCTGAGTGTTATTGTTCTTAGCCTCACCAAACTTCAGGAAGTCGCCCTGGCGATAATAGTTGATGTTGCTATAGAAGTGAGCACGCTTACCACCACCACTAATCTCAGCAGTAGCCTCGTAGCGACTATTCATCTTGCGAATATAGTCAGAAGAGTACATATCGAGATTAGGATAACGATATGGGTTGGCACCCAAGCCATGATTGTAAATATCCTCATCAGAGTAGAGAGGAGTCTTGCCGTCATTGACACAAGCCTCGTTGTAGAGAGTCATATACTCAGCAGAGCCCAGATACTCTGGGAATGACTTTGCCACATTGAGACCAGCGTTAGCCTGCACCTCAACCTTCAAGCCATCGTTCTTGCCACGCTTAGTGGTGATGAGCACAGCACCCTTGGCTGCCTTGCTACCATAGAGCACTACAGCCTGTGCGCCCTTGAGGAATGTAATCTGGTCTATCTCGCTAGGCATCACGTTGGTTGCCTCACGAGGCACACCATCTACCAATACCAAGTATCCTGCGTTGTCAGCATCCATGCCCCAGAGAGAGTTGCCATTCCAACCACCCACGTAGCCCTGCATGTTGTCAAGGCTATAAGTGTGGTAGTTTTTCTTCATCAATCCCTCTACATCGACTACCGAAACGCCGCCCAAGATGTCACCCTTGGCTACCTTGCGATAAGCCACATTGACCATCTCCTTGTCGGCAGCAACGGTATCGGTTTCGTTCTCAGCAGCAGTTTTGGCATCGGCAGCCATAGGAGCCAATGACACAAGACCTGCCAACAGGAACTTTGAATTATATGATTTGAATTTTGAATTCATACTATCATTCTTATTTTAGTATTACTATATAATGTTATTTTACCAACCAGGATTCTGACTAAGCTCTTGATAGAGATAAACATCCTTGATAGGCAATGGGAACCAATAGTGCTTGGCTGTGAAGTGACGAGTCAAGATCGCTTCCTGGCGGAAGTTAGCCACCTGAGCATCAGCTGGGTCTTTCTCCTTGTAGAAATCGGCACCCTCCACACGGTCAAACTCATCAGAGTACTTTACATTGTAAGGAGCCTCGGTCAGGAGCAACCAGCGCTGCAAGTCGTTGAAACGGAAGCCCTCGAAAGCAAGTTCCACCTCACGCTCACGGCGAACCTCGTCCATGAACTTATGTGCATCAGCTACATACTCAGGAGCCACATGACCAGCGCCACAACGATCACGAAGGGTATTGATGGCATCCTCAGCAGTCTTGCTAAAGTTAGTAGCCTTGCCAGAAGCACCACCAAACGCAGCACAAGCCTCAGCATACATCAGATAGATGTCAGCCAGACGCATATATGGCAAGTAACAGTGGAATGCTGAACCCCAATCGTAGTCGCGATCCACCTCATTACATGTATGAGGCACCAACTTCTGGATGAAGTAACCTGTACGGCTGCCATTAGCCACTGGACGCATATTGCCACCTGTATACAACTGGCAGTACTGCAAGTTAGCCCACTGACCAGGAGTACCATTCAGATACTTGAAGCCATCAAACACGATGTCGTGATAGAAGCGTGGGTCACGGTTCTTATATGGATGAGTAGGATCGAAACCACCTGCTATGTTAGGAACCAACTTGCCATTCTCTACGATGTAAGCGGGCTCACCATTAGCCATACCGTAAGCAGCTATCAAGTTTGCTGTAGGCTGGTGAATCACATTGTCATGTCCAACCACTTTGTCAACCTTAGGACCAAACACCTTAGAGGTATTCCAGTTAGAGCCGTTGAAGTCTGCAGATGGACCACGGAAGATAGCCTCAATAGATCCAGGCATTTTCCAGTTCTGCTTCTTGGTATAGAAGATATCAGAGAAGCAAGAGTTAGCATCGGCAGAACGCTCATGATTGTAGATGTCCTTATATTTGAACTCAGCCAACCCATACTGTGTCTGGCCCCCCTCAACCAATGTGAGCAACTCACCGAAGACCTCAGCTGCCTTCTTGGCAAACTCCTCATCATAGTCGTATGTCTTGCCATTCTTGCTAGCTCCTACCTGTGCGCCATCCTTCATCAATGGGCTGGCAGCCCAGAGATAAGTCTTGCCCAGATAACCGAGTGCCATGATCTTGTTGATACGAAGGTCGTTCTTGCCCTGTGTGGCAGCACCATCATACTCATTGTCCCAGTTGATAGGCAACAGATCGGCAGCCTTGCGATAATCAGCAGCAGCCTTCTCTGCACACTCCTGATAAGAGAGACGAGGCAAATTGAGCTCTGAATTGAGATCCAAATAGGTATCAATGTATGGCAAACCACCAAAGTACTGCATCAACTCAGTGTGCCACCATGCACGGAAGAAGTAAAGCTGACCAGCAATGAGGTCTTTCTCTGCCTTGCTAGCTACCAACTTATCGAGATTAGCCAAGCCCTGGTTAGCCTTACGAATGCAATACCAAGCATGTGGCCAAAGTGAGTGGTTGAACTTATCTGTAGATGTAGGGGTGCTGCCATCCTTGTAAAGCCAGTTACCAGTGGTCTGCCAAGCACGGAAGTTGCCCAAGTCTACCTGGTGTGTCATACGGCCATCAGCCTCTGGGTTGAAGATTTCATCATCACCCCAGTTCCAAGAAGGACACCAGTTACATTTTTCCTTATCAGGGATACAGTTGTAAATCTCCTCTACGTAACCCTGAAAGTTACGGAAGTTTACAAATGCGTCATTTTCTGAGACTGTAGAATCGGCCTCCTTGTCAAGATAGTCCTGGCAAGAGTTGAGCGAGGTACCGAGAGCCAGCGAGACGCATCCCATCAACAAAAAATTCTTTATCTTATTTTTCATTTGAATGTTCATTTTAATATTACAATGAGAATTTAACACCTAAGTTGAAGCGGCGTACTGTAGGATATGCTCCAAGGAAACCGCCACCACCGAGGTTAGCCTCACGGTCATCAGGCATACGAGTCCAAAGCCAGAGGTTGTTACCATTCAAGTATACCTTGAGGTAGTTCATACCGAGAGCCTTGATCCATCCCTTGGTCCAAGTATAAGCAATCTCTACGTTCTTCAGACGGATGTACGAACCATCATAGAGGAACTGAGTACCATTGCTGTAATCAGACTGGGTAGCACCCCAACGAGGAATGATAGATTCTGGAGAAGACTCTTTCTTGTCCCACCAAGTACCAGTGTCATAAACATTGTCCAACTTATTGCCAAAGCTTGTCAAGGTTACGTCACGAGTTACATTGGTTACACCATAGAACTGAGCGAAAGCAGAGAAGCCCTTATACTCGATACCGATAGTGGCATTGTATGTATTCTGAGGGCTTGAGCTATAACCTACTGGAGCTGAGTCCTTGCTATCTACCACACCATCACCATTGAAGTCTACGATGTAGTAATCGCCTACCAAGCGGTGGTTGTCATTAGACTCATGAGCTGGAGAACCAATCAAGTCATCGATGTCGTTGATAAAGCCACGATCAATGTATGAGCGATACTGACCCATAGAGTAGCCAGCCTCCTTCTGATAGTTAGGAGTGAGCTGAGCGTCATCCTTCAAGAGCACCTTGTTCTTGGCATGGGTCATATTGAAGTTACCCCAGAGGCGGATGCCATTGGCAAATTTCTTGTTGAGCTTCAACTCCAACTCGTAACCACTGGTACGAACCTTACCCTTATTGATAGTAGGAGCTGTAGTACCAAAGTAAGATGGGATGGAGCGGTTATCACCAAAGATCAAAATGTCGTTACGACGGTCGCAGAAGAAATCGAGCGAACCGGTAATCAAACCACCCAAGAAACCATAATCAATACCGAAGTTGGTCTTCTTCACAGTCTCCCACTTCACATCTTTATTACCCAATGTATTCTGGCGATACCATGTGTAGATACTGTTGGTATGGTCAAGATCCATCACTGTGTTGCCTCCGTATGCCCACTGGTTCATGTAGAGCCAACGACGAGAAGAGTCGAATGGATCGCCCAGGTTATCATCACCAATCTCACCGTAAGATGCACGGAACTTCAACATATCAATGATGTGCTTGTCACGAAGATACTTCATGAAGTTTTCCTCAGTGATGGTCCAACCGATGGCTCCAGAATTGAAGAAGGCGAAGCGATTGTCCTTGCTAAACTTTTCTGATCCGTTGTAAGCACCGTTATACTCGATGTTGTAACGACCAGCATAGCTATAAGTAGCACGGAATGCCCAGTCCTCACGGTAAGTAGGCATCACACTACCACGTGCATTCTCCTGACGAGAGAACAAGCCCATGGCTGTAACATCATGCTGTCCGAACTTGCGAGCCCAGTTGAGCTGCAACTGATAGTAAAGATTGCGAACAGTCTGGTTGTTATCAACCGAACCACCTGAAGTACTCCAGTTAACGCCCTGTTTCCAGTCGAACTTATTGTTTGACTCATATATCTGGCCATATGTTATATTGCCAGTCTCCGGATCAACATACTTGGTCTGAGCTGTATTGTTCAAGTCATTGATACCACGGCTCGTCTCAACAAACACGTTGTCCCAAGAAACGGTACCACGCAAGTTCAAGCCCTTGGTGATGAAGTCGAGTTTCTGCTCCAAGGTAAAGTCGGTATTGATACGAGTAGTAGTAGCCTGCGCTGTACCACCGATGGCGAGGTTCTGAGCAGAGTTACTTACGTTAGACGCATTTGGATAATAACCCCAAGAGCCATCGCTATACTGAGGCAAGAATACATCTGGAGCGATGTTATAAGCACCAGCCCACTGCTGTCCTATCTGCCACTCGCTATTGCTCATGTTGCTCCAAGGAGCCTTGCGCACACCATTAGAACCAGATACATTTACCTTTAATGTAGTAGTTCTAGTGATAGAGAAGTCCAAGTTACTGCGCACATTGATACGGTTGTATCCATAGCCAGAGTTATAGTTACGTCCGTTATCATACTCACGGAAGAGGTCACCCTCGTGTACAAAGTCGGCAGAAGCAAAATACTTCACGAAGCTTGTACCACCGCTCACATTGACATTGGCATTATATGACATGGCGCTCTTCTTGAAGAGGGCATCCTGCCAATCCACGTTAGCATAACGCTCGCGCTGCTCTTGTGTGGTCTGGTTACGATAGTTCTCAATAAATGATTGAGGACGGATGTAAGACCAAGATTCAGGAGAAACACCCAACTCATGCTCCACTGCCCTGTTGCGGAACATCAAGGCATCGTATGAATCATACTTGTTAGGCAACTTAGAAGGAGCCTTCAATGTAGCGTTGAAGCCTACATCAATCTTAGCCTTGCCTTCCTTACCACGCTTGGTAGTAATCAAGATGACACCATTGGCACCCTTCACACCATAAACGGCAGTGGCAGATGCATCCTTCAATACGGAGATGCTCTCTACAGAACCAATGTCTACACTACTCATAGGACGCTCGATACCATCGACTAGGACGAGAGGGTCACTGTTGTTCCAAGAACTAGCACCACGAATGATGATCTGTGGCTCCTCCTCACCAGGCATACCATTGCCCTGAACAGTTACCACACCAGGAAGGTTACCCGTCAAGGCAGCACCAATGTCGCTGACACCGGCAGCACGTTCCAGCACCTCACCTGTGGTCTGTGCAATAGAACCCACGACAGATGCCTTCTTCTGCTGACCATAACCTACGACTACGACTTCGCCGATAGCGTTGTCATCTTCCAATGAGAGTTTGAACTCTCTCTTCTTACCGATTTTCACTTCCTTGGTCTTCATACCTACGTAGGTAAATACGAGAGAAGAGTTTTCAGAAGGCACATCAATGCTGAAGTTACCGTCAAAGTCGGTGACCGTACCGACGCTGGCATTACCTTTTACTTTTACAGTGGCACCTATCAGAGGTTCACCTGTACCGTCAACAAGATTACCCTTGACATGGATTTTCTGGGCTTGAACATTCAAGCTGCAGAAAGCTCCCACCAAGCATAAGGCTGCTGTCCGTTTCATTGTTAACACTTGTTCAATCATGTTCTATTCATTTTTGATTTATGCTTTAAAAATTTAGGCGTGCACAAAAACTGTTTATTCACGGCGGCAAAGGTATGGATTTCTTTCGAAACTCACTTTGCGTGGTGTAACAGAAAGTTTATCATTTTAGAAAAACCTTGCGAGAACGTATTTTTCCATTACTTAACAGTTGTTTTATTATATAAACACCTGCAGTTGGCTTTTCTACCTCTTTTCCTTCTATATTATAATATAAGGTGGAAACCACGTCTGCCTGGGTTTCTGTTTGTTTAATTCCTGTTGTATTTTGTTTCAAATACCATTCTTTATACCAGTTCATACAGGCATAACCGCAACATTCTTCAAACAATCCGTGCTTCTTGGCATTCTGGAAACCTGGAATCACCTTGCCCGTTTTAAGATATTCATCAATATCGTAATATTCCTGTGGATGGGTAATCGTCATTCCGATATTGCCAAAGTGGTCGTGAACTGCCTTCCATGCCAATCCCCATTTCGAAGTTGATGCTGTTGCCCAGCTTCCCAGGTTAGGTTGCGTCCACTCTCCCCACTCATTGTAGTGACCTTCGTTCTTCTTGTCCGGATCTTCCGGACTCCAGTCTATCTCCGTTACCATGATAGGTTTCGTCTCTACCATCGGCACCTGACTCTTGAAGTTGCGGATGAAAGTATCGTGATTGCAATTCTTATCGGTCATATTTCCATACCATCCGGAATAAACATGCACGGCATAAGAGAAATTGTTCTCCTTATCGGTAATAGGATATTTGGAATAGCCCACATAGTTGCTCTGATAGCCAGAACCTGGCACCCAGATAATACCCTTGAAGCCAGTGGCACGAATCTCATCTACCACAGGCTGGAAGAAATCATGGAGAGCCTTGTCTGATTGAGAGCCATTTGCCAGCAACACATTAATAGGCTCATTGGCTAGCTCGATGCTCACCTGTCCGGCATTCTTCTGGATGGTGGCATTGGAAGCGAAGCGTTTCCACACCTTCTTAAGATATGCCTGATATTCATCTCCCACCTTGATATTCTGTGGACAAACGCCAGGAGGGCGAACGATTACATATAGTCCATGAGCCAAGGCTTTCTCCACAAGCTTGACATAAAGTTTGCTCAAGAATGTCTCGTATCGAGTCTCACTAAAATACTGGATATTGTTTTCACCCGTTCCTGCTGGCGCATTATAGTTGGTCCAGCATGGGTCCATGTGCAGACGGAAGACGGTGCAATAAGCTCCCTGCTCCTTGTCAGTGATGGCGGTAAACATCTTCTCGAAATAATTGAGACAAGGTTTAATGTCGCTGTAAGTATATCCACCCGTGCCCCAACGATTGCCGTTGAAGTATCTGTTAGGCGTGTCCATCACACCATGCAAGACAACGGTCTTACCATTGGCATCTACCAGATTCTTACCCTGCACACGAAGTGCCGGCAGATTATCTGCAGCCTGTCCCGCCATTGACAGCATAGCCATAGCGAGTGATATTAACAATTTCTTTCTGTTCATTGTTATAATTATTTTTAGATTTATCATTATTTGTCAGTCACTTTATTTTTTCATGAAGGATTGCCAGGTTCCAGTTTACAGAAAAGGATGCTGGTCTTTTAAAATAGAATGGCGCGTAATCACTACGCACCATTCCCGAAAACCAATTAATCATGATTCTATATAAAAACCATAATATCAAAATCTTTTAGAAATTCTAAACCTATCTACAAACCTATTATGTATAAACCTAACTAACCTAAATGTTCTGAAATATACTTCTTTAAAAACCGATGCAAAGATACTCCTAATCTTTCATATATACTTTATGATAAGTAACCAATAGTTTTTCTCTTGTACCACATGTAACATCATCTTTACTTTATGTAACATTTTAACGTCTTTTTAGTATCTTCCTATAAAAAACATACATTTCCGTGCATGAGTCTCCCATTTATTTTGTACTTTTGCAAACGAATATAAAAAAGCCAAAAGACAATGAAACCAAGAATCATGATGATTTCCATGAAATCAAACCTCAGAACAATGAGATACATCGGTCTTTTACTGATGTTTATCTTCTGTCTCACTGCGCAGAACATGATGGCGCAGCGAGGAAAACTTTTCAATTCAGACAACCAGCTTTCGAGCAACTTTGCCACTCAGGTGTTCCAGGATTCAAATGGTTTCATTTGGATTGCCACCCGTAACGGCTTGAATATCTATGATGGCTATAACTTTACGACCATCAGAAAAACCAAGGAAGACCACAGAGGACTGAGCAGCAATTACATCAACTGTATTACACAAGATATCCAGGGGCATATTCTGTTGGGTACAAACAACTCTCTCCTTTTATATAATGGAAAGAGTTTTGCCAATATTCCGCTGCTCGACTCCAAGAACCAGCCTTTCAGCACCTATGTAACCCAGGTTTATCGTCTGAAAAACAACGATATTGCCGTAGTTACATCGGGATATGGAATTATGCTCAAGAAAGAAAATGCAGAAGTATGCTATGCTATGAAGGGCGAAGTGGAGAACCTGAAATTCATACATAAGATTCTGGAAGATAAACAGGATAGACTTTGGATTATCCTGGAGAACGGCAAACTATACCGTGCCGACAAGAAAGGGAAACTGACCAAACAGATTTCTGGAGCAGAAACGCTGGAAGCAAAAGATATCAGGCAAGACATCAAGGGCAACATTTATCTTGCTACCAAGAATGATGGTATTTACCTTCTCAAGGCAGGTTCAACCATCTTCACCAAGATAGCCGGCATTGGCAATCTTCCTATTGACAACATCTATATCAGCCGCGACCAGCGCTTGTTTATCGGTTGCGATGGAATGGGTATCTTCGTGTATAATCCTGTAACAGGATTCTTGCAAAATAATCCTCTGTTCAGCCGTGAAGTAAATCTTGCCAAGTGCAAGATTACCAGCATTATAGAAGATTTTACGGGAAACATCTGGGTGAGTATGCTCCAGAAGGGCGTATTCATGCAGTCGCAGGCTCAATGCGATTTCAACTATATGGGCTACCGTTTGGGCAACCGCAATGTGATAGGCGAAAACAGCATCACAAGTCTGTGTGCCAACCAGGGTAATCAAGTCTGGGTGGGCACCGACAAGGATGGTCTTTACCTCTTTGACATAAAAACCGGTAGCATCAACAGCCATTTATTAAGCAACACCACGGTACTGGCACTCTGCAAAGACAAGAAAGGCAGAACATGGGTAGGAACCTATACTGACGGCATCGGATTTATAGATGCGGGGGGGTCTTTCCATCCATTCAGCCTAGGCATTGGAAACCAGGCGGGCATCTTTGATATCCAGGAAGACCCACAGGGAAATGTCTGGTTTGCCACCATGGGCGAAGGACTTTTCCGCCTTTCTCCAGATGGAAGCATCAAGCAATGGAAAGCACTATATGGGGCCGACAACAACCTGAAAAAGAACAGTATTCCTAATGATTACCTCGTGAAACTCAGCATCTCCAAAGATGGTAAGCGGGTTTTCGTAGCCACTTCTGTAGGTCTGGCTTGCTATGACCAGCAGAAGAATAGTTGGACTTCTACTTTCGGTGGCGTCAACTGTCTGAACAAGGGCTGTTTCTCACATTGCGTTTATTCTGACAGCAAGAATCGCGTATGGTTTGGCACTGAAGACGGCGCAATCTGCTATGATCCGAAGAAGGGATATGCTCATCCGAAGATTTATAACACAGAACTTGGACTTTCAGACAACAGCGTAGCCAGCATCATAGAAGATTACAAGGGCAGAATCTGGATAGGAACTTCCTGTGGTTTAAACCAGGTAAATACAGAAAAAGGAACTATCAACAAGTACTTCTCGGACAATGGATTACAGAGCAATGAGTTCAGCGATGCAGCAGCCTGCACACTCTGGGGAGGAAAGATGCTGGTGATGGGCGGAACAGGCGGTATCAACTGGTTTGATACGGACAAGGTGAAACAGCATCCTTGGCAGGCAAAAGTTACCATATCAGGACTTCTTGTGGACAACAAACCTGTATACCGGGATATGGAATCGGGCATCTACACCATTACAGATAAAGGGGTATATAACAGCGACAAGTTCTCCTTATCTCATGAAGACAACACCTTCACCATCCAACTGTCTACTCTTACATATAATAATGTAGAGCAGATCAGTTACGCCTACAGCATCAATGGTGAGGATTGGCGAACCATACAGTCTGGCATGAACGAGCTGTCATTCTCACACATGCCAGCAGGCACCTATAAGTTCCGTGTCAAGGCCATCTGCAACGGATACGAAACCCCTGTCAAGGAGTTTTCCATCATCGTTCACCCAGCCTGGTACGCCAGCATCTGGGCAAGAATCTGCTATCTGCTTGCCTTCCTGGGGCTCTGTCTGCTCTATATCAAGCACCGCAAACGCAAGATGGAAGACCAGCTCATATTGCAGCAGCATATCCATGCGGAAGAGATGGGCGAAGCAAAACTGAAGTTCTTCATGAACATCAGCCACGAAATCCGTACCCCATTGACTCTTATCCTCACTCCGCTGTTCACGCTGATTAAGGAAGACAAAGACGCTCACCGACAGGGCATCTACGATATGATGCGCAAGAACTCGGAACGAATCCTGCACCTGATTAACCAGATGATGGACCTGAGAAAGATTGACAAGGGACAGATGGTGATGCACATGAGCAAAACCGATATGGTTGCATTCATTGGCGATGAATACAAACTCTTCTGCCAGCAAGCGGTGGCCAAGAGCATCCAATTCACCTTTGAGCACGAAGATGAAACACTCCCGGTATGGATAGACCGCGACAACTTTGACAAGGTATTGATGAATGTCCTGTCAAACGCCTTCAAGTTTACACCTGCAGGCGGCAGAATCCGTATCACCCTCTCCCACTCGCCTCATCATGTCCGCATCGCCATCAAGGACAGCGGCAAGGGCATTCAAGAGGAAAAACTCGAAACAATCTTCCAGCGCTTCTATCAGAGTACCACCACTTCTAATGACCGGAATGTAGGTACGGGAATCGGTCTCGACCTGACCCGCTCGCTCGTGGAACTGCACTACGGAACCATTACAGCCGCCAACAACAAGACACTTGATGAAGCCGACTGGAAGGAAGGAAGCCAGTTCCTCATCACTCTGCCTCTGGGCAACGAGCATCTGAAACCGGAAGAAATGATAGATGCACCGGAGCCACAGACTGCTGAAGACATCAAGGAACTGGAAGAAAACATGGAGGAAGGAAACGAAGAGAATGCTGCCGATACAGCCAATGACGCCGAAGAAGATTTCAAGAGCAAGGTAAAGAGCACCATCGCTGTGGTAGAAGACGATGAGGCTATACGTAATTTTCTGAAGACCCAACTACAGGAAACCTACAATATCCTTACCTTCTGCAACGGAAAGGAGGCGCTGCCGGAGATTATCAAGCAGAAGCCAAACCTCGTTATCTCAGACATCATGATGCCAGAAATGGACGGAAACACGCTCTGTACCAAGATCAAGAACAATGTGAACACCAACCACATTCCGGTGATTCTGCTCACAGCGATGAGCAGAGAGGAAGACCAGCTGACCGGTTTGCAGTCGGGTGCCGATGCCTATTTGGTGAAGCCGTTCAATATGGACATTCTGCGCCGCACCATCATCAACCTGCTCAACGTGCGCCGTACTTTGAAAAACAAGTTTATGGGCAACGAGAGCCAGAGCGACAGGCAACTCGCGATAGAAAAAGACCTGTCGCCAAAAGACCAGCTGATGGAACAGGTGATGAAGGTAATCAATGATAACATGGATAATGAGGACCTGAGTGTGGATATGATTGCCCGCGAAGTAGGACTGAGCCGTGTGCATCTGCACCGCCGAATGAAGGAACTGACCAACCAGACACCACATGCCTTCATCCGCAATACGCGTCTGCAATATGCCGAAAAGTTGCTGAGTCACTCTAACAAGACGATAACAGACATCATGTATGCCTGTGGTTTCTCCAACCCAGCCAGCTTCAGCACCATGTTCAAGAACTTTTATGGCTCTTCGCCTCGCGATTATATGCAGGCACACCGGAAAATCTAGCCTTTTCACTGCAGAAAAGGCCAGATGTTTCCCAAAATAAAGTATTTGTTACAAATAGAGATGTTTATGATACGCCTCGCAAAGTGTTGGTAACATTCTGTGGGGGTATATTTAAAAGGAAAGCGGTAACTTTGCAGCAGAATTCTGAATACATGTTTCAGCCATGAGTTCAGATACTCATTCTGTAATTTTAAACCCAATAATAAAATGAAGAAAATTGCAATCTTATCGCTTTCCCTGACGCTTGCAGCCGCTGCACAGGCGCAGACAGCAGAGTTTGACTATTTCAAGTATGCGGGCAATGACGCCCGCTTCAATGTTGAAATTGACAAGTCTCACCAGTATTACAACCCGGTACTGGCTGGTTTCTATCCAGACCCATCACTCTGTCGCGCAGGCGACACCTACTATCTGGTAAACTCTTCGTTTACCTTCTTCCCAGGTGTACCTCTCTCAACCAGTAAAGACCTGGTTAACTGGCAGCCAGCCGGTCATGTGCTCACCCGCCAATCACAGGTTCCATTGAAGGGCCAGCACGTATCAGGCGGTATCTTCGCACCAGCCATCAGCTATAACAAGAAGAACAAGACTTTCTATATGATTACCACCAATGTGGGAGCCGGCAACTTCTTTGTAAAATCAAAAGATCCTTCCAAAGGCTGGAGCGAGCCTATCTATCTAAAGAAGATTGACGGCATCGACCCTAGCTTCTTCTTCGATGACAACGGAAAGGGCTACATCGTTCACAACGGTCCGGTAGTTGGCGGTGCCGATTACGAGGGTCAACGCTCTATCCGCTGTTTCGAATTCGACGTGAAGGGCGACAGCATCAAGGGCGACTTCAAGGAGATTCTGCGTGGCGGAACCCATGTAGAGGCACGTCCTATCTGGATTGAGGGTCCTCACCTCTTCAAGAAGGGCAAGTTCTATTATCTGATGTGTGCAGAAGGTGGTACAGGCGGATGGCACAGCGAGGTTATCCTGCGTGCCAAGAAACCGATGGGACCATGGGAGGAATGCCCTAACAACCCTATTCTTACCCAGCGTACCGGTCTCGACCCTAACCGCAAAGACCCAGTATCAAGTGCCGGTCATGCCGACATCGTAGAAGATGGCAAGGGTAACTGGTGGGCTGTATTCCTGGCTTGCCGTCCTTATGAAGAGGATATGTATAACACAGGTCGCGATACTTATCTCCTGCCTGTAACCTGGAAGAATGGATGGCCAGAGATACTTGCCAAGAATACTCCTATCTCTAGCGTTGGAGAGAAGGCTGGCTTGAAACCTGCAGAAAAGAATGAGTTCTCAGGCAATTTCTCTTATGTGGATAACTTCGAAGTTGATAACAATAAGGCGGGTCTGAAGGAGTTGAATCCACGCTGGATGTTCCTCCGTGACTTCGTTGACTGTTACAAGGTAGAAAACGGCAAATTGAAGTTCAATCTCCTGCCAGGCAATATCTACAAGCGTGAGCCGATGTCTGCCATCTGGGCACGTCAGCAGCACGGCACCTTCACAGCTGAGACAGAAATCAACTTTACTCCTCGCAACGACAAGGATATCGCAGGCTTGGCACTTCTCCAGAAGGAAGACCACAACTTCGTATTGGGTAAGACCATGAAGAAGGGCAAGCTGATGATTACCCTGACCCGTGCCGAGAAGAACAACGTAACTATCGCCTCTGCTCCTATCAAGGGAGGCAAGCTGAAGCTGAAGGTAGAAGGTCATGACAGATATTATGATTTCTATTATGCCGAAGAAGGCGGCAGCTGGCAGCTACTTGCCAAGGGTGTAGATGCCTCTAACCTGAGCACCCAGAAGAGCGGTGGCTTCATCGGTGCCTGCATCGGTCTCTATGCTTCTTCCAACAAGGAATAAGGATTTGAGAAAAGATTAACGTTTTTAGGAAAAGATAATTCAAGAAAAGGTTGATACCTCGCATTTTGCCTGGTATCAACCTTCTTCTTTTATTTATTCTTCACAATATCCAATGTCATTTTTCCTACCCAGATGGCGCTCTTGCCGTTCTGGTCGATTGGCACCGGTTTGCCATCGAGATTATTCAGATACTCCAACTGCTTGAAGTAGGTATGGCTATGCCCGCCCAGTATCAGGTCGATGTCACGGGTGGCTGGGGCTACCTCAGAATCGTCGATGCCATCTATCTTCCAGCCCAGGTGGGAGATACAGATGATGACATCACACTTCTCTTTCTTCTTCAATATCTCTGTCATTTCCTTTGCCTTGGCGATAGGATCGAGATATTTGATACAGCCATAGTTGGCTTCTGTTACCAGACCGGCAAGTTCCGGACACAGTCCGAAAACGCCAATCTTCAGTCCCTTGCGCCTGATAATGGTGTAAGGCTTTACGACATCTGCCAGTTCGGTACCGGTGAAATCATAGTTGGAGCAGACGATAGGAAACTTCGCCATCTTGAAGATGCGCACCATATTGTCTATTCCGAAATCAAACTCATGGTTTCCGATGGTAGCAGCATCATATTTCATCTCGTTCATCAGTCCTACTTCCACATCTCCCTTGAAGAGAGAGTAATAAGGTGAACCCTGCGAGAAATCGCCACTGTCAAAGAGCAGCAAGTCGGGATTCGCCTTACGTTCCTGCTTGATCATCGCCACCCTACGGAGGAAACCGCCACGATTGGCAGTTGCCGTATCTGCGAGATTCGGATTGATGGGCATTACGCATGAATGCGTATCGTTGGTATGGAGCACTACGAGTTGCTTTACCACCTTTGCCTCTTTCTTTGCTTTAGCCTGAACGGCTGCCGGCTGCATCATGAAGGATGCCAGAACCAGACCTATATACAATAATGTATGTTTCATCAGAATTATCAACTATAAACTATTAACTATCAACTATTCTACCACGCAGCGGCCTTCAATCTTAGATTCCACCATCTTGCCCTGTGCCTTCATCTCACGGAAATAATTCATGATGATGTAGCGCACATTATTCTCTTTCTGCTTAGGAGCAAAGACATCGGTTCCGCTCTTGAAGGCTACAAGCTGGTCATTACCTTCGGCAAGATAATCGAGGGTTGCAACACGGTAACTCTTCTCCGGATCAACTGGTTCACCGTTCAGCGTAACGCTCTTCAGCTTGCCCTCCTTGGTGATAACCATTCTTACGGCATGGCTCAAGCCTTCGCCACCACGATGAGCTATCTGCTGGAAGAGTTCCAGAACCTTATCGCCCTTCAGGGTCAGGAAACAGATTTTGTTCTCGAAAGGAGCCATATCGTTCACATCGCCTACAGTAACCTTACCCTTGGCAAGATTGGAACGGATGCCACCCATATTGTAAACAGCGAAAACAGGCTGTTCTTCAAACTGCCTGCCACCCCATACCAGGATGTCAGAGAGCAAGTTACTGAGTTCGCTCTCCGGACGGTGGCGGGTCATATCATGAGCTATATGACCTACAACAGGGCCCATGATACTGTCTACCTTACTCTTATAAGGAGCGATAAACCTGGCAGCCTCAGCATCAGGATGTGCATCCCATTTCTGATCAACCAATATTCGGGTTCTCTCCACCTTCGCCACCTTGTATTTCTGGGCGAAAGCCGGACTAGCCATCAGCAGCATGACTGCCGAAGCAAGGAAAATCTTGATACTATTTTTTTTCTTCATACTTAATACAGTAAATACTTTTAGAGCGCAAAGATACAAAATAAATCGGCGAAATCGGCAAAATCGGCAAGAAAATTCCATTGCAGAAGTAAAGAAAACAAAAAAACAAAGGGAAAAAGTGAAGAAAGTGACTGAAAATTTGCGAGATACAAGAAAAAGTAGTAACTTTGCACCCGCTTTTCGGCGTAACCGCTGTTGTCTGGGCAGAAGTGTTGTCCAAGTCCATGTTGCGTTGGAACGACAAACAATTTTTAATTTTATACAAAAAATGGATTTGATTAAAGTTGCTGAAGAAGCATTTGCAACCGGCAAGAAGTTCCCTGAGTTCAAGGCAGGTGATACTATCACAGTCGCTTACAAAATCGTCGAGGGTACTAAGGAGCGTATCCAGCTCTATCGTGGTGTTGTTATCAAGATCTCTGGTCATGGTGACAAGAAGCGTTTTACAGTTCGCAAGATGTCTGGTACTGTAGGTGTTGAGCGTATCTTCCCTATCGAGTCACCAGCTATCGATTCTATCGAGGTGAACAAGCATGGTAAGGTTCGTCGCGCTAAGTTGTATTACTTGCGTAAGCTTACTGGTAAGAAGGCTCGTATCGCTGAGAAGAAGACTGTAGCTAAGGGTGCAGAATAATTTTTCTTAGGAGACCTAATCAGAAAAAAATAAAGGGAATCTTGTCTCACGACAGGGTTCCCTTTTTATATCTACATTTTTAACAAAAAACGTCAAACCAATCATGGTTGACAGCTAAACCAACCATGTTCCATTCTTTTATTTTTCGCCCGCATCATAATTCACGAGCCCATCCTCCGTGCCGTGCAAAGCACCTTGGAAATCATCCCAACTCTGGAATCCGGCGAGCAGCGCCAACTTGTCCAAAGTCTGGCGGGAAGGCTTCTCCTTCCCTTTCAATACATCCCACATTTTGTGGAAAACATGTGCCTTGCCAACCTTCTTTTCTATGTGTTCTGCAAGGACTTTCAAATCCTGTCTCATAACAATCCTCTCATATTTACTAACTGGGAGCAAAAGTACAGAAAAAGAATGAAACAGAGTTCATTTTTCCCGACTTTTTTATGTTTTGGGGTAAAAAAAATGCTTTATATCATAAAAATGCTGTTTTTTAGGGCTTTTTACGAAACAGAAGACCAATATCTCAATCATTTTTTGTAACTTTGCGCCAAATTCCAAAATACATTTCTTAGAAGATGAAAGAATTAGCACTTAAGTACGGATGTAATCCAAATCAGAAACCTTCTCGCATCTATATGGATGACGGAAGGGAGCTTCCTATCGAAGTGATCAACGGCCGTCCTGGCTACATCAACTTCCTGGATGCCTTCAATTCCTGGCAATTGGTCAAGGAGCTCAAGGCTGCTACAGGAATGCCTGCTGCCGCTAGTTTCAAACACGTTTCTCCTGCCGGTGCAGCTATCGGCTTGCCTCTGAGCGACACATTGAAGAAGATTTACTTCGTTGATGATGTCAAGTTTGAGCTCTCTCCATTGGCTTGTGCCTATGCTCGTGCCCGTGGCGCTGACCGCATGTGCTCTTATGGCGACTTTGTTGCGCTGAGCGATGTATGCGACGAGGCTACAGCCCTCCTCATCAAGCGTGAGGTGAGCGATGGTGTCATTGCTCCAGGCTATACCCCTGAGGCTATCGAGGTTCTGAAGGAAAAGCGCAAGGGTACCTACTGCGTTATCAAGATTGATCCTGACTATGTGCCAGCTCCTATCGAGCACAAGCAGGTGTTCGGTGTTACCTTCGAACAGGGACGCAACGAGGTGAAGCTTGATGATCCTGCTCTCTTCGAGGATGTTCCTACCAAGAACAAAACTTTCACTCCTGAGGCTAAGCGCGATCTGATTATCTCGCTCATCACCCTGAAGTATACTCAGAGTAACTCTGTATGCTACGTAAAGGATGGTCAGGCTATCGGTATCGGTGCCGGCCAGCAGAGCCGTATCCACTGTACCCGTCTGGCTGGTTCTAAGGCTGATGAGTGGTGGTTGCGCCAGTGTCCTAAGGTGATGAACCTGCCTTTCAAGGAGAAGATCCGTCGTGCCGACCGCGACAATACCATCAATGTCTACATCTCTGATGAGTGGGAGGATGTATTGCAGGACGGCGTTTGGGAGCAGTTCTTTACTGAGAAGCCTGAGCCATTGACCCGCGAGGAAAAGAAGGCTTGGATTGCACAGAACAAGGGTGTATCATTAGGTAGTGATGCTTTCTTCCCATTCGGCGACAATATTGAGCGTGCTCATAAGAGTGGTGTTGAATACATAGCAGAAGCAGGCGGTAGTATCCGTGACGATCATGTTATTGATACCTGCGACAAGTACGGCATCGCTATGGCATTTACTCACGTTCGCCTCTTCCATCACTAATTTATTATATAATTAAGGTATATGAGTGACATTGACGATATTATCATGGGCGGTATGGTCTTCAAAGGCGGCGGTGGTCCTAAGAAGGATGACGACGACAAGGTGAAGACCAAAGCCAAGAAGAAAAAGTACATAACGGGTGCTCACGGTAGTGGCTCTGCCCGTCAGAAGGCAAAGTATCGCCAGCAGAGAGCCAATCGTAAATCCCAGAAGAAGAAATAATACTTCTCTATCATAAATACATGTTTCGCCCGTGTGCTGTATGATAACAGCGCACGGGCGAACTGTTTTCTGATAGCGGGAGCCATGAATAGAGTACTGGCAAGCGAAAGACAGGATACTGGTATAAGTGAGACAGCCCACTAGCAAGCGTATTGCTAGTGGGCTGTTCTTCTTAAACAGTCACCAAAATCCAAAGGAAAAGCGGTAGAAGTAACGGACATCGAAAAACTCTTCACTCTTCACCTTTTCTTCGGGAACCCCTGTGTTTATCGGGGTTTCGAGGGGTGAAGAGTTACTTCTTACTCTTCACCCACTCTTCACCACTCTTCACCCGTACAGCCTCAAGCAAGTTTGCATTTCTCCCGCCGGTCCTTTTAGCGGATTACAAATCCGCCGAAACAGAAACTGATTGGAGCCGAAACGGCTAGGGTGAAGAGTGGTGAAGAGTGGGTGAAGAGTGCCCAAACACTCTTCACCCCTCGAAATGCCGATAAACACTAGGGTTTCCGGCCGAAAGGTGAAGAGTGAAGAGTAAAACGGCTATCGGTTCTTTACACTCTTTACGCCTCTGCCCTTCGTTAGATGAAGGGTTACAGGCTTCAATTGATGCTTGCCGTGGTCATAAATGATGGCTGGGTCCAGTCGTCTACCGCCAAAGCTAACCTCGAAATGGAGGTGCTCTGTGGTAGCCCTACCGGTACGGCCCGTCAAACCGATTACCTGACCAGCCTTTACCTTATCGCCCTTCTTCACCTTGTTCCTACTCTGATGACTGTAGAGCGTCTCGAAACCATAAGCATGCCTGATACGGATGCAGTTGCCGTAACCATAGAAGGGTCCTGATGCAACAACCGTACCATCAAATGCAGCCACAATCTCATCATTCGGGCACGTCTTGAGATCCACACCCGAATGGCGGCGCTTGCCACCATAAGGACTGATTACCTTGGCACCAGGCAAAGGATAAGCCCAGGCTGTCTTTTCTATCTTCTCCAAATCAAGCTCGAAAGTATTGGTAATGGTAAACGGATCATGAACCTCATCAGGGTCGAGCGTCATTCCATCGCCTATTCCACCCTTTTTCTTGCCAGATGCCTCCTTGTCAGCCTCAGCATTTCTTCCTACAGAAGAATCCTTGCCACCGATAACCGAGGCGATGACACGGGCACCATGCTTGCGGAACTGCACCGTCTGGCGGCGTAACTTATGTGATTTCAACTCTATGAAAGTTTCCGGATTCAACCTACCGCCATTCACCATGATAGAGAAGTCACAATAAGTTTCACCCTCCTTAGAGCCTACAATGGCAATCGTCTGTCCGGCATCCACATGCTGTCCTACCTTAACCAGGTTCTCAGCATTGTTGGCATAAACGGTTTCCAGACCGCAATCGTGGCGCACCACGATGACATTACCCATTGATTCCGACTTTCTGGAAAGTCGCACATAACCTTCGAGCATCGCCTTGACAGCATCGCCTTTAGAGGTAGAGATACGCAACACATGATTGTTCAGAAGGGTTGCTTTGCCCACAGGAAGCGGGAAGGAATATTCCTTAGCACGGAATATCTCAAAGTCTACATTAAATGCCTGACTCTGGGCAAAGAGACCGGGTGTTGCAATACTCACCTGCTGCTGTTCGGCTGCCGTGAATACATTTTTAGCGGGCATAAAGCTGCTCAGCGAGAACACCATGAGCCCTGCCACAGCCAATAGCCGCAATCCTTTTTTCATTCTTTTCATTATTTACTTTTTCTTTCTGATTTTCAAAATATTCTATAAACTATTAACTATAAACTATTAACTGAAAAACATCCATTTCTCCCTCTCCGTTCTTACAGAAAAGGAAAAATGGATGTTATCTTGAAAACTATCTGATACTTACCTGCTACCAGGCTTTTACTTCAACAAGATGCCTGTATAGATTCTGCCGCTCTCGATACCCAGCTTTCTGGCAGAGAAGTACTCATCGCTGTGGGCAAAGGTACAGATGCCACAATCCTGGATATTCTCTTCGGCCACTCCACAATGCAGAAGAATCTGTTTGTTGCAGAGCGGAAGATTGAGATGCCATTTCAGCGGCTGCACGATATTACCCTCAGCTGCCAGGCGCTCACGCTCAGCAGGATCAACCGAGAAGGCGGCATTAGGACGCTGTTCGGCAATCTCTTCCATAGGGAAAGCTGCCTGCTCGAACGCCTCGTAAACCTCATCGCCCACCTCGAAATGGTCGAGCGAAATGCCCGGACCTATCACCGCCTTCAACTTCTTCGGGTCGGTATGATAGGTAAACGCCATCTCCTGAATGGTTTTATGCACGATGCGAGCCAGCGTACCACGCCAGCCGGCATGGATGGCAGCCACTGCCTGATGCTCCTCATCATAAAGAAGCACAGGGATGCAATCGGCAGTAGAAACACCGATACATACACCTTTCTGGTCTGTCATCACGGCATCTACACCTTCGAGCACCATCTTGCGGATATTCTCAGGCATGGTGAGAAACTCGCCGGCAATATTGCGCACCTCTACTCCATGCACCTGATGGGGCATGATGATATGGTCGGTAGTGATACCGAGCTCAGCAGCCAGACGCTTGCGGTTCTCTGCAACATGCTCGGCAAAATCGCCGCAATATTCGTTGATATTGAATTCGCCATAGTTGCCCTGGCTTACTCCTCCCCTGCGGGTAGTAGAGAAAGCCATGACACCAGCGGCTACCTGATATTCTTTTATCATAACATTTACTCGTATTCGAAATCATCGAGGTCGTCAACATCCTCGATTTCATCCTCATCAATATATTCTACTACATCCTCGCCCTCTGCAGCCAGTTCCTGCTGGAAGCGAGACATATCCTTGTCACGGTGAACAAGCGTATCTTCTGCAGTAATCTCCTGAAGCTTGTTGCTCTCAGAATTGAGTTCCTTCCAGAGCACATCCTTCAGTTCCTGGATACCCTGTCCGGTAACAGACGAGATGAAGACCACCGGAAGATCGGTAGGCAAAGTTTCCTTGAGCATTTCAATCAGCTCTTCGTCGAGCAGATCACACTTGGTGATAGCCAGCACGCGATGCTTGTCGAGCATCTCAGGATTAAAGTTCTCCAGTTCGCCCAGCAATACTTCATATTCTTTCTTGATGTCGTCAGTATCGCCCGGAACCATGAAGAGCAGCAGAGAGTTGCGCTCAATATGACGGAGGAATCGCAAACCCAGTCCCTTTCCTTCGCTCGCACCCTCGATGATGCCAGGAATATCAGCCATGACAAAACTCTGGTGATCGCGATAATCTACGATACCCAGCGATGGTTCGAGCGTAGTAAACGGATAGTTTGCAATCTTAGGACGGGCACTTGACACGGCACTCAGCAAAGTTGACTTACCGGCATTAGGGAAACCTACCAGACCTACATCGGCAAGGAGCTTGAGCTCCATGATGATGGTCATCTCCTGCATAGGTTCGCCCGGCTGTGCATAGCGAGGAGCCTGGTTGGTAGAGGTACGGAACTGGAAGTTGCCCAATCCGCCACGACCGCCCTTGAGGAGCAGAACTTCCTGCCCGTCATAAGCCACATCGCATACAAACTTGCCTGTTTCGGCATTATATACCACGGTACCGCAAGGCACATCGATATAAATATCCTTGCCATCGGTTCCATGACACTTATCACGGCCACCGTTTCCACCATGCTCGGCAAAGAAGTGGCGCTGATACTTGAGGTGCAGCAACGTCCAGTAGTTATGGTTGCCGCGGAGATAGATGCTTCCTCCACGTCCGCCGTCGCCACCGTCAGGACCGCCGTTAGGCTGGTACTTTACGTGGCGCAGGTGCATGGAGCCCTTGCCACCCTTACCAGAGCGGCATTGTATCTTTACGTAGTCTACGAAATTGGATTCAGCCATTTATTCTTTTCTTTTTATTTAATGAATAAATCTTCCCCACCATAGCGGGGAAGATTCTTTATCTTGATTACAAGTTGTCGATTACATTGCAAACACGAGCGAAGATCTCATCTACAGTACCGAGACCCTCGATGTGGTGATGAATGCCTTCCTTCTCATACCAGTCGATGAGCGGAGCAGTCTGTGTATGATAAACATTGAGACGCTTCTTGATAGTCTCCTCGTTATCATCAGAACGGCCGCTTTCCTTACCGCGGTTAATCAGGCGAGCCATCAGCTCATCCTCAGGAACTGCCAACTCAATCATCGCAGCAATCTTATGACCACGCTCAGAAAGCATCTTCTTCAGAGCCTCAGCCTGTGGAGTGGTACGTGGGAAACCGTCGAAGATTACACCAGCGTGATCCTTACCGAAGCTATCGTATACACTTGCGAGGATGTCAATCATCAACTCGTCTGGAATCAACTGACCATTGTCGATATAACCCTTAGCTGTCTTACCAAGTTCTGTACCATTCTTGATTTCGTTACGAAGTACGTCACCTGTAGAAATGTGACCGAGACCATACTTCTCGATCATCTTGTCGCTCTGTGTGCCTTTACCTGCACCTGGAGCGCCGAAAATTACGATATTTTTCATTTTTACCTTAATATATATATAAAATATTTATGTTGTGTCAGAAACCTAACTATATTTATTAACCCACTTCTGCCCCTTTGGAGACAAAAGAACTGCAAAAACAATTCCAAAGAGAACTGTTACAACGCCTAAGAAAAATAATGCATCCATTTTATGTCCTCCTATTTTTATTGTTATACTTTGGGTCAGAAACTTAATTTATACTGTTAAACCATTGCTTTCCTTTGGGAGTCATAACAAATAACAAGAATACTATAGCAGGGATTCCTACCATAGCCAAAATAATGTATGTACCCAAAAAAGGAATACCTAAAAGGCAATTAAATGCCATCAAACTTAAATTTGCCATTATTTCTTCTTTTTATCGTTATCTTTTTTATTCTTCCTAATATAAATACCTGCTATAAACAATATGATTGCTATTAATCCGCTGATAACATACAACATCCAACGAACATCATTGAGATCCTGCATCATCGAAGTAACAAATACAGCAGTCAAGAAGTACTTGGAGACATCCAAGCAATAATCACTAATTTTCTCCCACATGCTTCACCCCCTATTCTTCTACAATCGTGTAGATGTCGCGGAGGTTTCTGCCTTCTTGGTCATAATCCAATCCATATCCCACGATGAAATCGTTAGGGATTTCCATAACAGCATAGTTGATATCAAGATCAACCTTCAAGTTGCCCGGTTTCACGAGGAGCGAACAAACCTCAACGCTGGCTGGGTTCAGCTTCTTCAGGTCTTCAATCATGTGAGCCATGGTGAAACCGGAATCTACGATGTCCTCTACGATAACCACGTGGCGGCCTGCCAAATCCTGGTTCAAACCCATCAGGGTCTTCATGCTGCCCGTAGAGGAGGTACCCTCGTAAGAAGCATACTTCACGAATGAAATCTCGCTTGGCACGGTAATCATTCGCATCAAGTCGGCTGCAAAGATAAATGCGCCGTTCAATACTGCCAGGAAGACAGGTTTCTTGCCTGCATAATCCTTGTTCAGACGGTCTGCTACGACCTGTACTTTCTTCAGAATCTCAGCTTCAGGAATCGATGTCTTGAAGCTCTTATCCTTGATCTTTACTATGCTCATAGTCTGTTCTATAATAATATTTTCTGCAAAATTACGAAAAAAACATGAAACTTCGTGCTTTCATCAACTATTTTTTGTACTTTTGCATGAAAATAACCGTTTATCTGCATGAGTTGACAAATTATCACGACAGTTCGCGCAGATAATACTAAGATTATCAGATAATATGAAGATTTTCACAAGCGCTCAGATTCATGAGTTGGATAAATACACCATTGAGCACGAACCTATCAGTTCGCTCAACCTGATGGAACGTGCAGCCAAAGCGCTGACACGTGCCATAGAAGAGGAATGGTCTAACCGCACTCCAGTAGTTGTCTTCGCCGGTCCGGGTAATAACGGCGGCGATGCGCTTGCGGTAGCGAGAATGCTCAGCGAGGATGGATATGATGTAAGTGCATACTTATTTAATGTGCAGAACAAACTGTCGGCAGACTGTCTTGCCAACAAGAAGCGTCTGCTGGATGCAAAGAGAGTGAAATTTACTGAGATTACCACCAACCTGGACCCTCCTAAGCTCAATGCAGAAACGCTGGTGGTGGACGGACTCTTTGGAAGCGGACTCAACAAACCATTGGCTGGCGGATTCGCTGCGATGGTGAAATATATCAACCAGAGTCCTGCCAAGGTAGTAAGCATCGATATCCCTTCGGGACTGATGACCGAGGACAATTCCTATAATATCCATGCCAACATCATCCGTGCCACTCTGACCCTTACCCTGCAGCAGAAGAAACTGTCGATGCTGATGGCGGATAACCAGCAGTACCTGGGCAGACTGCGCGTTCTCGACATCCGACTTTCCCAGGAATTCATCCAGAATACGGAGTGCCGGTGCCGCATACTCGAAGAGAACGACATCCGTCCGCTCCTGAAATCGCGCAGCGACTTTGCCCATAAAGGCAGCATGGGTAATGCGCTGCTCATAGCGGGAAGTTACGGCATGAGCGGCGCTTCGGTATTAGCCACCAAGGCTTGTCTGAGAACAGGTGCGGGCAAGGTAACAGCCCATACCCCAAAACGGAATTATGAAATCATGCAGATTTCGGTACCTGAAGCGGTACTGCAGATGGATGCTGAAGAAACCATATTCAGCGAACCGGTAGATACAGAGATGTTCGATGCGCTGGGCGTAGGTCCCGGATTGGGACAGAACGAGACAACAGCCATCGCCCTCATCGCCCAACTGCGCCGTGCTACCTGTCCGCTCGTCATTGATGCCGATGCGCTCAATATTCTTTCCAGCCACAGGGCGTGGATGCAGCAGTTGCCAAAGAATATCATCATGACACCCCATCCGAAGGAGTTCGACCGGCTTGCCGGCAATGCGAGCAGCAGCTGTACCGAAAGACTGATGAAGGCAAGCGAACTGGCTGAACGCCTCCAGGCATACATTATATTAAAGGGACATTATTCTGCACTCTGCCACCCCGACGGAAAGATTGATTTCTGCAGTACGGGCAACAGCGGTATGGCTACAGCAGGCAGCGGTGATGTACTGACAGGTATCATCACCGGTCTTCTGGCAAGAGGATACAAACAGGAAGATGCCTGTCGACTGGGTATGCATCTTCATGGTCTGGCTGGCGATCTTGCAGCTAAAGATCTGGGCAAAGAGAGCCTCATCGCCAGCGACATTATCCAGTATCTTCCGAAAGCATTTCTCAGATTGGAAGAATAATGAGCAAGAAATAAGAATATCCATAAAAGTCAGGAGTTCTCGGCTTCTGACTTTTTTACTTGTTTCTGCGCATCATAGAACCTTACTTCCAAGGTTCTCCTCAAATCATCGCGACGGTCCATATTCAACTTTTTGCGGATATGGCAACGCTGGCTGGTGATATTTGATTCACTCTTATTGAGTTCTGCACAAATTTCCTTTAAAGTATGCCCCTGGAGAATCAGCTTGCATATTTCCTTTTCGCTGAACGTAAGACCATCACAAACCTGATCCCACGCCACTCTATTCAATTCTTCATTAAACAGATGTTCAGAAGCATGGGTAATAATCTTCTCCCGGACATCAGGAGTCAGACGCTTCATCAGGCTTTCTGCTGCTTCCGGTTGATTATCCTTCAAATCGGCAAGCATATTCAACGCCTTGTTTTCAACCCGAGCCATCCGTTTCGGCTGGCGTAACCCCTTGGTTACAATACTCATATTATATACTGCCACATAAACCAGCATCATGAAACCCAGGAAAATAGTCTTCAGACTGAACAGAACTGACATAAGCGGAATGCTGAACAGGTATATCAGCAACATCGGTATCATACCCACCGTGATGATGGTACAAGTCTTATACAAAGCTTGGCTTAACGCTGTAATAGCCAGGATAAAGACAACAAACAGGTTGCTGACAACGCTCAAATTATCATTAGCCAAACCGAAATTGATGCAAAATACGCTATCAAGAGCCAGTTTGGCGAACATCAGAAGGTAAAGAGAAGAAATACCTTTCACGAAAGCAATCTTCCGTTTCCAGACCAGAAACTGCAGGAGGCAGAACACGAATGTATGCAAACAGCAAAGGCTTAAACCATAAGATTCTTTCATCACCAGAAAGAGCATAATATGATAAGGTATGATGATCAGCTCGCTTATCGTCAGAAGTAGAAAGGCGATAATGCGTCGGCGGTCTACCACACCACAATATAGAGGGCATAAATGATGCTCTACCCTCACAATCAGGTTTACCATGTCATTCTTCAGTTTCATTTCGTTTTGGTTATTTTCTTAAATCTTACTTATACTTTCGTAAGTCAAACGGCTCTTTTTCTAGGAAATTGCCATTTTTAAGGGAATTATTGATTTCGGCTGCAAAAATACAAATTATATCAGAAATCCTTGTTCAAATATCCGAAAATCGTGCAACTTTAACGATTTTAAGCATAAATCAGTGTACTATTTTGCTAAAAATGGCATTTTTCAGTATTTTTCAGTGCTTAAAAATTTGGTTGTATCCAATATTCGTTCTACTTTTGCACCCGAAAACCAACGATATGAGATACAGATGAACTAAAAAGTAAGTTGAAAGTAAACTGAAAGGAGATAAAGAACAGTTGAAAGTAAACTTCAGGAAACTAGAGTTCTCAGTAGATTCAGGTATTGGTGATCATTATAATTATAAAAGAGTATACGAAAGTAAAAGGTGATTCAAAATCACTCAATGTATTTAAAAAAAAAGAAAAGTTTAATTGAGGTATGAAGAAAAGGATTTTAATTGCGTTAGTAGCACTCGGCAGCCTGATCTGTCCTGCTCTAGCGCAGAACGCTGCGGTAAAGACCAACTTGCTGTATGATGCAACGACAACCATGAACTTGGGTGTTGAATTCGGTCTTTCTCCAAAATGGACACTTGACGTATCCGGAAACTACAATCCTTGGACGTTTTCAAAGAACAAGAAATGGAAACACTGGCTCGTTCAGCCAGAGGCCAGATACTGGTTCTGTAACAAAATGATGGGTTCATTCATCGGCTTCCATGCCTTGGGTGGATCTCACAACATCGGTGGCATGGATCTTGACTTCAAGTTCCTGGGCACTGATTTCTCTAAGCTGAAAGACTATCGGTATGAAGGATGGTTTATCGGTGCAGGTGTAGCTTACGGCTACGCTTGGGCTCTCTCGAAACATTGGAATCTGGAAGCTGAACTTGGTGTAGGCTATATCTACTCTAAGGCAGATAAGTTTAACTGTGCTCAATGCGGAGATAAACTTGAAGATGACAAGGCACACAACTATGTGGGCCCGACGAAAGCAGCCCTCAACTTAGTGTATGTTTTTTAAAAAGAATCAGAGATGAATACATATAATATAATAGGTAGTATGTTCGGAGCCTTGCTTATCGCTCTTCCTATAGCAGCCGATAATACCCAGCAGGCTTACAAGAATCTGAAAATCCAGAATAAGGCAATCAGAAAGGTTGGCAACCAGGTGAAAGTGGCTATGGACTTGAACCTCGACCAAATTCAGCTTGCCAGCAACAAAGGTCTCATCTATACCCCAATGATCCTCAACGAAAAGGATACGCTCTTCATGCCGAGCGTTGAGGTGATGGGTAAAAAGAGATATATTTACTATCAGCGTAACCAGAAAACGGCTACGGCAAACCCACTCATCGTGGCACTCCGTAAGAACAAGACAGCACAGACGCTTCATTATGAATACGCCGCTCCGTTCAGCGACTGGATGAAGAACTCAAACTTCGCCATCAGCAATGATGCCTGCGGTTGCAACCAGCAACTTCTCGACGAAGGTATTCTGAATGCGGAAGGACGTGCATTCTCTACTCCGAAGAATCTCTTCAATGCTTATGTACAGCCTAAGGCAGAAGCCGTAAAGGCAAGAAAGGAGAATGGTTCTGCCCGTTTGAACTTCAAGGTGAACAAGTGGGATATCCTGTACGATATGGGCAACAATGCCAACGAACTGGATAATATCCGCAAGACACTCGATCTCGTAAAGAACGATTCGGATGTTACCATCACCAAGATAACCCTCCACGGCTATGCATCACCAGATGGCGGATATGCCAACAACAACAAGTTGTCGCATAACCGTACACAGGCGCTTTTGAAGCATATCCTGAAGACCTATCCAATTTCTTCAAAACTGTTTGCGGCCACAGCTACAGCAGAGGACTGGGCAGGAACCATCAAGTATGTAAATGAGAATGAGATTCCTCAGAAGGAAGTTGCACTTGAGATCATCAACAGCAACATGCAGCCAGATGCCAAAGAGAAAGCATTGCTCAAGAAGGCTCCTCAGGCTTATCGCTATCTCCTGCAGAATGTATGGCCATCACTTCGCCGTACCGACTATACGATAGAATATGATGTTCAGGCATTCAATGTAGAAAAGGCTAAAGAGGTTATCAAGACCCGTCCTCAGAAGCTCTCTCTCCAGGAGATGTATCTGGTAGCCCAGACTTATCCTAAGGGTAGCGCCGAATTCAACAATGTTTTCGACATAGCTGTAAGAATGTTCCCTGAAGATAAGCTTGCCAATCTCAATGCAGCCTCAGCAGCCATCGAACGTGGCGACAAGGTGAGTGCAGAGAAATATCTCCTGAAAGCTGGCGACAGCGCCGAGGCAAACAATGCCCGCGGTTGTCTGGCTTCCATGAAGGAAGACTATCAGACTGCCAAGCAATACTTTGAGAAAGCTATTGCCGGTGGTTTGAAGGAGGCGCAGGAAAACCTGGATAAAGTTAACCAGGCACTTTAAAGTAACTATTTACTTTCGCAAGTGGTTTAAGTACGGGCTGAAGGCCCAAAAGCTCCTAGCCCAGGGCATCGCCCTGGGTATGATGGCAATCAGCAAGGCGCCCTGTAAGGGCAAAAGCCTTATGTTTTGCCTGGAGTTTTAAAGCTTTTGCCCTTACAGGGCGACAGGTTTGCGTCCGTAATTACCCAGGGCGATGCCCTGGGCTAGGAGCTTCTGCCCTTTCAGGGCGTGTGGGGCGATACTTGAGTAACTATTTACTTTCTATTTATATAAGTATAAGATAAAAGATGATGTAAAATACGATCTGTTTTCAGCGGATTGTGCCAATATGTGCGAAACTTAATTTTGAGAATAAGAATTAATAAAATATATTGTATAACTTTTTTTGTATTAAGTAAAAAGATTATGAAAAAAATGAATTTGCTCGTAATGAGCTTGGTTTCAGCCGCAGCTTTGTCTTTCACTAGCTGCAGCAGTAATGATGATTTGGATGATAACAAAGCTGGTCAGGAGAAGGTAGATGGTTTCTACATGACCTTGTCTATTCAGACTCCAAATGCTAGCGGTACTAGAACTTCAGTTCTTGATAAGACTGAGAATGCTACAACAGGTGAAGCAGCTATCAAGACTGGTACTTTGTATTTGGTAGATAAGGACAATAAGATTGTTTTCTCTGAGAATCTTAAGAACCTGACTTGGTCTGGAGCCGTTACTGGTAAAGATGGTACTACAACACAGCAGGACGGTAACAAGACTTTCGAAATCAAGGTTCCTGCAGTTGAAGCAGATAAGACATACCGTGTATATTTCTTGGCTGGTAGCAACAAACCAGCACCTGAAATGGACTTCGCAGCTACGAACAAAAACGTCTTTACAGCGACTAGCAAGTTCGCAAATCCATTCGCTACCGACGACAACTTTGCTATGTTCAACCAGAACGATGCACAGGTAAATGGTAATGGTTATTCTGTAACCTTCAGCAAGGCTAACAACAACAAGCAGAACCCTGCAAAGGTTAAGTATATATCAAAAGATGGAGAAACTCCAATAAACAATGCTCCTATCAAGGTTGAGCGTGTAGTAGCTCGTATTGATGCTCCAAATCCTGGTACATCTACAGTTCTTGCAGAAGCTCCAACAGATGCTTCAGCGGCATTGAAGGTAGCAATGAAGGATGCTAAGGAGAAGGTTGCAGAGATTAAGTTGTTAAACTATGCTGTTTCTAACTTGGCAAATAAGTCTTACGTGATGCAGAATTGGAGTACTGATAATAAACTCATCATTCCAGAAGGAATCAGCTACTACCAGCCAACAGCAGATTTCGGTGGAGTATACGATTACCAGGATGGTGGTTTCACTACTACAGAAAAAGCCAAGGTAAACTACGTCTTCGAGAATAGCTCTACAACTGCTCCTACAACCATGTACTTCGAGTATCAGATTAAGTTGGATAACAGCAAGTTTACTGAACCTGCAGACTTCAAGGATGGTACATTCTATCGTTACAACAACGTAATCTACACCTCTTTCGCTCAGATCTTCAAAGATTACGAGGGTGTAACAGGCCTCTTCAATGGCAAGGACAAAGATGAAATGAAGACAGAATTGACTAATGCCATCAAAAACGAAACAGAGTTGGCAAAGTTCCGTAAGGATTACAACATTGAAGTATTCAAGGGAGGTAAGACATACTACAAGCATGTTATCAAGGACAATTACATCAATGGCATTATCCAGCGTAACAGCATCTATCGCCTCAATATTAACAACATCTTCAACGTAGGTGCCCAGGTACCTAATGGTACTCCAACAGAGAATGATTCCTACTATCTCAACGTTACTGTTACTGTTAACCCTTGGGTTCTCAACGAAGATAACGTTAACTTGCAGTAATATTCCGTCAAACCAGACAGATAAAATATAAATACTTATATATATACCAATACTCTCGGGGGAGCAATCCTCCTCCGTGAGTTTATCAACCAAACGTTCGTTCTGAAAAGAACGAAAACATTCTTAAAAGATAACTAACATTGCCGCCCATGTATAAAAGGCGGGAGATACAAAGACGTGCCGTCATACCCCCAACCCGAAAGACTGGCACTTTTCAATCCTTAGATAATAACGATGCCGAAGGCAACGAAACAGAGAACTGATAAAGCAAAGATATTCGCTACCTACGGCACTCTCTATATAAAATAAGTAAAAGTAAAAGATTATAAAAGATAAAGAATATGGCACATTTCCTCAACAACAAATGTTGCAAGCTGGTTTGCATCTCAGCCATCGCACTCACTTCTCTTTCATCATGTATGAAAGACGAAATCACGAGCTGCCCTACAGCTAAGTTGTCGCTCAAATTCGACTATACTTATAATGTGAAAGAGGCTGATGCTTTCTCTGCTGAGGTGAAGAACCTCAACGTTTATGTATTCGACAAGAACGGTAAGTTCGTAGATAACTATACCGAGTCGGCTGACAAGTTTGAAACAGGTCATAAGATGGAAATCACAGACCTGCAAGCAGGCAAGTATACCTTCGTCTGCTTGGCTCGTGACAAGCAGCCTGCCGCAATGGGAACAAGAGCCGAAGGTGATGATGAGACCGAGTTTAGCTTTACTAAACTTACCCCAGGTATCTCTACCATCAACGACCTGCAAGAGGAAATGGGCAAAAAAAACGCAGAAGAATCCGTAAACGACAAGCACTTCACCGCACTCTATACCGCACAGGACTCCCTCAACTTTGATGGAGAAAACGATGTGCAGGGAAAATTGAGTCTGATGAAGTGTACCAAGACATACCGCGTGGTGATGCTTCCATTCGAACCCGACCAGGAAGGATTCACAGCCGAAAACTTCGATGTAGAAATCAAAGGTTCCGCTGCCCTACTCGACTATAAGGGCGACAAGGTAAAGCCAAAGGCAATCACCTATCTACCTTATGAGAAGAAACTGGTAGAAAACCACAGCGGCAAGACTGAGGTAGAAGGCGAAGACGTAGAAAAGGCGCTGGTTTACGACCTGTCATCATCACGTATGTTCGAAACCAAAGATGACAACAAGAGCCGCGCTGCCGACGGATCCAGCCAATATGATGACAAGCGCATCGTCATCACCGACAAGCGCATCAACAAAGTCATCTTCAACCACTCCCTGCCTTGGTTCCTCTCACTCTGTGCCAGCGACCGCTACGGCAAAGACTGGAGCGACCAGCAGTATCTGGACCGTCAGGATCATTACACCCTGGTATTCTACGTGCCAGCTCCAAGTTCTACCTATAGCATGGATGCAAGAATCAAGGTAAACAACTGGGTTCTGAATCTTCAGAATGCCGACCTGGGAAAATAAGAAAAGAAAGAAGTATAAGTAAAAGAAAGAAAACATGAAACGCTATCAATCTACTCTGACCAAGATGACACGCCCAGTGTGTATGGCACTCGCTGCTTTGCTCATGGTAGGCGCAATGGCATCCTGTTCAGAGAACGAAAATACAGAAACAGCTCAAAGCGACAATGCCTATCTGAGCCTCAGTTTCTCTACCGGCACTGGAAACAGTACCAGAGCTGGAGAAACTAGCGGAAAGGCTCTTGCCGACAATGAGACTGATGCAAATCCTACTCAGGAGAACGACATCCACAACATCAAGGTGTGGGTGTTCAAATCAAATACCGGCGATGAAGCCACTCCAATCTCTTATAAAGCAGAGACGCTGAGCGAAGTGAAGAACGGTAACTATACCCTGAACCTCCGATTCCTGAGAAAGATTGGCGGCGAAGAAGTAAAGAACATCGACCTTTACATCCTGGCAAACTCTGAGAGTATCAACATGCTGGACCAGATGAAAGGCAAAGACCTCAGTTCTGTTACCCGCAAAGATCTGAAAGAAGTCAGCTTTACCTCACCTTTCGGTATCAATAGCGATGGTACTGCAGAAACAAAAGATGTGCCAGCCGGAAAGGGACTCCCTATCTCCCGTGCCATCACTCAAATCTCTGTAGACAGCCATGTGGCTGATACAGAAGAAGGAGCCAAAGACAAAGGCATCAAGATTCCTCTGGTTCGCGCCGTTTCGAAACTCCATTTTTACTTTGCCCGCAAATCGGGTAATGATGCCAATACCAGTCAGGTAAAGGTAACAAGAATAGAGGTAGAAGGAAACACCATTCCTACTGCCAGCTATGTTTTTCCCGACGAAGCGACATATAACGAGGATGGTTACAACCAGAACGTAACCAGTCAGAAATACGACAACGCAGGTACAGCTTACGTACCAACCACTCTGAAACTGGCTGGTGTAGAGAACAAGGATATCAGGGAAGTGGATAATCCTGAGAGTTTCATCAAAAAGAGTAATCAGTCAGCCCAAGAATATCTGGATGCTTTTGATAATAAAGGAATCAAATCTCATGATCTCTGTTATCTCCGTGAAACCACCAAAGCCATCAAAGGCACCATCTACTATTCATTAGATGGCGGAGCAACCGAGAAGCACGAGACCTTCAATATTGCTTCTGAAGGAAATGCCATCAGAAACAGAGAACTGGTAGTTTATGGTTATTTCCTCAACGGACAGATGGGCAAGCTCACCGTTACTCCTACCATCCAGGAATGGCAGGATGGAGGAACATTCGATTTCATCGATGCCTCTACCAACGTGGTTATCCCTGACAAAGATCAGACCGCCTGGGGCTACAAGGTATATTACGGTTTCCCAAAACTCGGACCGATGATTACGCTCGAGGATATCGATACCAAAGGTAAGCCTTGGATTCTCCAGACAGACAACCCGATGTTCGGATTCGTACAATGCGATAAGAATGGCTATTATGAGGAAAAAGAACCGGTTTACGATCCAATCATTTCAGACCAAAACGATGGAAACAAAATAATTGGATATACTTATCATATAGATGATTACATCATCAATAAAAGTGGTAAGAAGGATACGCTTTACTTCTATGTGGTTCCGAAAAGCAGACTGGATCTGGCAAAGCCACACAATGTAAAGGCGCATGTCTTCCTGACGACATATCCAAACGATAAGTTTATCCTGAATCCAGGTTTCAAATATAAAGGATGTAAGGAGGGCAAATTCGCCGGTAAGGATATTCACTTTGAACAAGTATTATAAAGACAACAGAAAATAACATTCATCATGAAGAAGTTATATATAGACATAAGATTCGCAAAATGCATCTTGGCTCTTACGGCAGGATGGCTCATGGCAGGATGCTCAGCTGAAGACGAACTGGGAAACGGTTCGGCTGCACAACAGCTGAGCATGACTCCCATGGTCAACGACCTGCAGACCACAAGAGTGAAGGAAGAAGAGAATCTTCATGAAAAAACTCTGTCTTCTCTTGACTTTAAAATGTTCGAACCGACATCCAGCGAACGCAGAATAGACAGTCTGTTCGACGCCCCTGCAGAGAACAAAGCAGAGGAACTGGGTTCGGGCAACTGGAAGGAGAGCCTGAACCTCCAATCAGGTCAAAGTTATGCATTCTATGCAGCAGCCAACGCCAGTCAGAGCCTGCAAGGCAAAAGCCTGGATGAACTTCAGAAAGCTACCCAGAAGGATGATGATATCTGGATGCCTTACTCTACAGACAACAGCAAGAAGCTGTTTCTGATGAGCAGTCATGGTTCATACAAGATTACAGAAAAGGCAGAACAGAATATCCCGGTAGAACTGGTAAGAGCTGCTGCCAAAATCAAGCTGAACATTTCTTCTACGGTGAAGGATTACCATATTTCTGACGTTCAGTGGAAACTCATCAATTACAATACCAATACTACCATCTTTGCTGGTGCTGATCAAACCGCAACTCCATCTATCATATCAGACAACAATACCTGGAGCCCGGCAGCATTTGCAAAAGATGAGAAGGGAAATAAGGTCTTCACGGTAACCACCTACAGTTATTCCACCCAATGGGAAACTCAGGAAACAATGCCACAGATTGTAGCAAAGGTCAACTTTAAATATAAGGACGATTCTAAAAAGGATACCCTGAAGGTATTGAATATACCGGTTCGTGACCCTCAGGGTGACAAGAAGTTAGACCGCAACTATATCTATACCGTCAATGCAGTCATCAAGTATCTGGATACCAATACGCATATCGATTACGACGGAGATACTGATTATCTGAAATGGGCGATTGCCAAATGGACCCAGGGTGGAGATACTTATGTGAAGGGAGATAAAGCAAGTTTCCTCGTGGTATATCCTACCCAACTGGACCTCAAGGATCCGATGGATTGGGGAACAGCAAACCAGTGCATCGACTGGTTTGCATCCTGCCCTATCTTTCAGCAACCAGAAAAGGAAGGATATTACTTTAATAAATATGGTAAAAAGATAGTGGATAACAACCTGGCTGGTCAGATCATCAGCCAGTCTGACAAAAGCGTTAGTGACGATAACCGAGGAAAGATAGATATTCATGGTAACAAACCAGAAAATACCATCAGCTACATCAACTTCCTCGTAAAGACTATCGACGGCTCCAAATCTCAGAAAGTGAATGTAAGGAAGTACCCTGCCATCTATTCACTCAATGTAGAAAGTACGGGTACTAAGAATCAATACCAAAATAAACGCCTATACACGATTCAACACTCAGTGACAAAGAGTAGTAACACCTATAGCGTGGCAAAGCCATCAGATAAAAATGACAATACGGTATCACCTGCTTTCATCATTGCCTCAACCATCAATAGTAGGTTGCAATCAATAGGCAGCAACGACGAAGCCAAGAAATACTGTGAACAGTACAAAGAAAAGGCTAAGACAAGGAAAGGCGAGGATCTTGATCTAAGCGGTTGGCGTTTGCCTACAAAAGAAGAGGTTAAAAAAATTATTAGTTTACAATCAGGCAATAACGCTATTCCTAATGATCTGTTACAAGGTGAATACTACTGGACATTCGATGGCGATAAGTCTGAAGAACAAAGTAACGCTAATTACAATGGAGCCTTTGTTCGTTGCGTACATGACTTGACACCAGATGAAATCGAGAAAATAGAGGATCAAGGTATAGAATAAAGAAGGTTAATGATATGAAACAAATAAGATTACATATTGGTATGATAGCAGTGCTGTTAACATTTATGTTGGCAGCCTGCACTGATTGTATAGTAGACAACGAGACTTCAAGCAACGAGGCTGAAGATGGTTACTATACCGCTCACTTCAATGTATCCATCCCCAGCTTCGAACAGCAGGTTACCCGAAGCACCCTGTTTACGAATGAAGGCATCGGGAAAAACTGCGTCAAGCTGTTCTGCTTCGATGAGGAAGGTCAGTTCGTGGGTTTTGGAAAAGTCGGGGAATTCGGTGAAATCAAAGGTTTCAGAAGAGACGTAAACGGCAACATCATACAAAACGGCGACAAAGATATCGACAATAATGGACAAACCACCCCTCGAAATTTTTCTGCCCAGATTCCCAATAAGACGGCTCGCATCCATCTGGTGGCAAATACAGAAAGCCAGTACAAGACCATCGACTGGGAAAACCAGTCAAAATGGGTGGGTATGCACGAGAATATACTGATGACCACCTTCGAGACAGAGTATGGTGAGGATCAGGCTGCGCTGACCCGATACTGGGGCTACATCAAGGAAGATTCGCCAGAGAAGCTCAAGGAATATCTCCGCCAGGATAATACCAAGCAGGATTACATCATCCATCTTATCAGAGACAGAGCCAAGATTTCGGCAGAATGGAGTAAGCAAGCCAAAGAAGCTCCCAATTCAAACCTCAAAGACGAGGACTTGACGATGACTGTGGTGAATGGTATGGCATACGGAACGCTGGCTCCCTTCAACAGAGACAGTCTGTTATTCAACCCTACTACAGGAGATAATAAGTGGGAATGGAAAGTGGATTATGTAACTCCTGCCATCAGTAACAAAAAGATGAAAGGTGATAAAAGACAGATGTATAATCCTACCGCAGCATTCGAAGATAGAAACCTGCCTACTGATCCGGCAAAGGTATTGCTGAAATATAATAATAAATGTTACCTGATATACTTGCAGGATCAGAACAACGTTCCTTATGCCATCAAGCGAAATTACGAATATAAAATCATCATCGACAAACTGGACGAAAACAATGGTAAGAATAGTTTGGAGGAAGCGCTGAAAAGCGCACCTATCAATAATCCTTGGATTAGAGTGGAACAATACATTCCGGGAGTGAATGATGGTAATTATGAACTCGCCATCAACGAGGGCACCTATCAGACCACCAATGCAGCTTCCGGTTCTGAACAATTCATCGAATTCACCTATAAGGGCGATAACAAGGAGCCTACGGATTTCGTGGCTTTATGGACTGAGAACCTGTCATTCGGAACTACAGCTGCACCAGAGGTTACCAGCTATAAATATAACGAAGCATCAAAGACCGGTACCGGTACCATTAAGTACAAGCTGGGCACGGTAGACAAGACCTGGCGAGAAGGCATCATCTACCTCACCGACAAGAAGCATGGACTCAACAGAAACATCCATCTCTATAGCATCAACGAGGTGCAGTATCAGGTAAACGCTCCTGCCAACATCGGAACAAATGCAAATGCTGAGGCAGAGTTTAAGTTTACCGTTCCCGCCAACTACCCGAAGGAGTTGCTTCCAGTAACCGTGAAGTTTGCATCGGGCGATGTAGTTCCCGAGGGCTGTGACATAGAGTACAGTTCTACAAGGGAGCTTAACAAGACCTGGGACTGCTGGTATGTATTCAAGGCTGGTGAAGCCGGCAAGACATATTCCTTGAACTTGAAAAACGTTCATCAAAACGCTACTGGCAATGCTACCTACTACGTGAAGATGGACAATGCCAATCAAGGACAAGCAAAGGAGTATGAAATCACCTATAAGTAGTAAGTTTAAGAAAAGTTTAGTTCATATATCTGTATCGGGGCGCATATCGTTTCAAAATTTAAATGCCCCCAAATATCAATGAAATAGGTAATAAAATAATTATCATTTACTATACAAATAGTATGCGGGAACCAATAAATTAAACTAGACTGGTCGTTGGAACTGTAGTTGCCGAGGTGATCTCACCTTCTATAGTTCCGCGGCTTTTTTTTTATATAAAAAACCTTGCCACTTTCAATTTAATTTTGTAATTTTGCACCCGTTAGTAATATTATTAATTCCAATATAAAGATGATGGCAAGATTCATATTCCTCAGTTTCTTCATGCTGGTTGGAGCCTTAGCCCCAACCAAGGCTCAGAACAGTTTCCCATACCCTGCTCTGCCAGACAGTCTGCGCAGCGTAGAGCAACGCGCAACATACCTGAGTGAGCACTATTGGGACAACTTCAACTTTTCCGATACCCTGGAACTGGCAAACAAGGAGATGGCAGAACAGGGCTTTGTCAACTTCATCGATATTCTGGCACGTTTCGACCAGGAAATAGCCCAGAAGGGTATTGCAGCCTTTACAGCCAAAGCTTACCAGCAGAAGCCATCCAAAGAGAAGTTTGAAAGCCTCATCGAGCATTATTATGAGAACCCTGAGTCGCCCATGCGCAACGACAGGGTATATGCCCTATTTCTGGAAGACATGGCTAAATCGCCATACTTCGATGTAACCGAGAAAGAAAGAATAGAATTTAAACTGAAACAGGCAAGAAAGAACTTGCCTGGCACACAGGCTACCAATATCAGTTTTATGCTGGAAGACGGCAAGCCTCATCAGTTGAGCGATTACCGGGGAAAGAAGGTTATCTTATATTTCTACGATCCTGACTGCGAGAACTGCCACAAGATATCTGCATGGCTCGACAAACAGACAATACCAGCCGGCTTCAGTCTGCTCCGCATCGTAGCAGATAACCGCTTGAGCACGATTTACGGGCTCAAAGCCATGCCAACCATTTACCTGTTGGATAAAGAGAATAAGGTGATATTAAAAGACTGTACCCCTGAACAGCTCATGGAAGCATTACGGGGAAATGAAAACAGAAAGTAAAACTAGACTGGTCGAAAGAAGCGACATCTGTTATTGAATAAACATATCATTTACTATCATTTACTATCATTTGTCTTAACTTCGTATATTATATATCAACATACCATTCATTATAATTGTAACTTCATATCATTTATTATATATCTGAATTGCATTTTACTATTTATATGTATCTTAATTAGCTCGGGAAGAGTCATACTTCAACTTGAACTCCTCACGGGCGTGATTATTGCGCATTACAACAACCACATAGTCACCATCCTTAACTGTTCCTACCTTGGCAACAAGCGTATAATAACCATACTGACCAGACTTTCCATAATCACCTGTTTCGGTAATGATTAACTTCTTGCCAACCAACTGAGTTGCAAACTTGATATTTGTACCTTGGTCGAAGATTACATTCTTATGAGTCAGCATCAGCTGACCACCCGGAAGAACCTTGCAAACCAACTTCTCATCATTCTCAGCCTTACTGTTAGACTCCTCGCTTACGGCAGAGCCCGCAGTCATGGAATAGCTGAGCAAAGAGAAACCTGACTCATCGGTGGTAACGCGACTAACTGTTTCACCCATTTCATCGTCAGATGCACTGCAACTTACAAATTCTATTGTCATCATAGTCATAGCGATGACCATCATAAAATACTTCTTCATAGTTATACCATTTACTAATTGTTTTCATTATCATTTAAACCTGTCATCTTCAGATTCCAGCCTTTCGGCCATTACCATCCGATGCTTTTAAAAACAAACACCTTTCGGTTTAAATCATCTTTTACAATTACACAAATGATATGTTGGGAGGAGTGATATCATTTACTATTGGTTATCATTTACTATTGCTTATCATTTACTATAGGGCTTATACCCCTCTTACATGTCCTGTTCTTTCGTTTGAACATTGCAAATATAGGAAAAAAGTCAATAGGATGCAAGTTTTCTTGGTTAAATAATGTAAAAATCTTCATGTTATCGTGCACAATATGCATTACTTGCTGACAGATTGTATGATTGCGGGAAAAAAGGGGATAAAACAAAAGCGGGAACCCTTTCGGATTCCCGCTCATATCTTGTGTTGTAAAATCTCGAAGATTAGTCGAGGTTAGCCAACTTGTTGTCAGAATGAAGAACATCCTTGATCTTGTGGCTATAGAGGTCAACCATGTACTCACGAGCCTTACCGCAGTACTGACGTGGGTCGAAGTACTCTGGGTGAAGAGCCAATGTCTCACGAACACCTGCTGTGAAAGCAAGACGAGAGTCAGAGTCGATGTTGATCTTGCAAACAGCGCTCTCAGAAGCCTTAGTCAACTGCTCCTCTGGGATACCAACTGCATCTGGCAACTTACCACCGAACTTGTTGATGATATCAACATACTCCTGAGGAACTGAAGAAGAACCGTGGAGAACGATAGGGAAACCAGGAAGCTGCTCCTCAACTGCTGCCAATACGTCGAATGCCAATGGAGGAGGAACGAGGTGACCAGTCTTAGGGTCACGTGTGCACTGCTCTGGCTTGAACTTGTAAGCACCGTGAGAAGTACCGATAGAGATAGCCAATGAATCAACACCTGTACGTGTAGCGAAATCTACAACCTCCTCAGGCTTTGTATAGTGAGACTCCTCAGCAACTACGTCATCCTCAACACCAGCGAGGACACCGAGCTCACCCTCTACAGTTACACCGAACTGATGAGCGTAATCAACAACCTTCTTTGTCAATGCAATGTTCTCCTCGTATGGAAGTGCAGAACCGTCGATCATTACAGAAGAGAAGCCGAAATCTACACAGCTCTTACATGTCTCGAAGCTATCACCGTGATCGAGGTGAAGAACGATCTCAGGATGGTTGCAACCCAACTCCTTTGCATACTCTACAGCACCCTCTGCCAAGTAACGGAGCAAAGTAGGGTTAGCATACTTACGAGCACCCTTAGATACCTGAAGGATAACTGGTGACTTCAAGTTTGAAGAAGCCTGGATGATAGCCTGGAGCTGCTCCAAGTTATTGAAGTTGAAAGCAGGAACGGCCCAACCGCCCTTGATAGCTCTTGCGAACATTTCCTTAGTGTTCACAAGACCGATTTTCTTGTAATCTACTGCCATAATTTTACTTAATTTATTGTTTAATGAAACATTCTTTTTTTTCTTATATATAATAAGGTGTAGAACTTATGAGGCTCTTTCCTTACCGAGTGCAAATTTACCTTTTTCTTTTGAGACAACAAAATGATAATTCGATTTTTCGTGTTGCAATCGAGTTAAAAAAGTTAATTCCGCACCAATACCCTACAAAACACAAAGCTTTTGCTAAACGCAGTTAGCAATTTAACATCTTTATATTTACATCTTTCTGTCCCAACCGCCAGTTACTTCTTGGTAAGTTTATATTCACGAGCCGCATAAGCCAGAACGATGACAAATCCTACGAGCGGTACCAGGAAAGGAAGCGTGAAATGAGTACGGTCGGCGATGAGTCCCATCAACAGGAAACCGCAACCGCCTATTGGCGTCATCATCAGAAGCGAAGAGGCTGTCTTGGTAAGATTGCCCAAACCCGTGAGGGCGATACTGAAGATGGTAGGGAACATGATGGCCTCGAACATATAGTTGCAAAGCAGGGCTACTAGCGATAGCTTACCCAGATTTGACAGGACTAAAAGTATACAGACAACACACCCCACAGCGCAAATCAGCAACATCGTTGTTGCCTTGATTCGGCGCATAATCCAGGAACCGAGGAATCTGCCTACCATAAAGAATGCCAGCGCACAAGTCAGGGCTACGGAAGCCGTGCGGTCGTCCATCCATTTCATGCCCGTTACGAAATTGATGAAGTAGGAATTGATTGAAATCTCTGCCACTTCATAGCTCAGCAAAGCCAGAAGTCCAAACACGAACATCTTGTGATGAGAAAAGAGTTTGCTGATATTAGAACCGGCTGCCTCATCTTCCGCTGTAGCCACATGACTGATTTCCGGTAAATCTACACGCGAGAAAACCAGAGCTATCACCAGCACCAGAATACCCAGAATGGTATAAGGCACCACCACATTGCCGCCCTCTTCGGTCTGGTTGAAGAGGAACTGACCGATGCAAAGTGTGGCGAAAATGCCACCCAATCCGTTAAACGACTGCGATAAGTTCAGTCGGCTGGTAGCTGTTTCCTTGGCACCCAGTTCGGTAACATAGGGATTGGCGGCTGTTTCCAGGAACACCAAACCGCACCCGATAATGAAAAGGCAGAGCAGGAATGCAGAGAAACTGCCCACCGCAGCACCCGGGATAAAGAGCAAGGCGCCAATACCAAAGAGGAGCAGACCGAAGACCACGCCACGGCGATAACCATAACGGTTGATAAAGAAGCCAGCAGGTATTGCCATCAGGAAATAACCCAGATAGGTAGTAACCTGAATAAGGGCGGAATGAGTAATACTGATGTGCAGAGCATTCTGGAAGTGCTTGTTGAGCACATCCAGAATGGCACGAGCGAAGCCCCACAAAAAGAAGAGCGACGTAATGAGAATGAACGGGACAAGATACTTCCTGTCGTTTGTCTGATTTGTTTCTGTCTGTTGTTCTGTTAACATATTATTCATCTTTTCTTCTATAAAGAGTTATAGAAATACATTTTATTTTTCGTTGTAATGAAAATAGCCAAAGTCGGCATATCCACTCTTTTCCTTGCCTTCTGCAAACATACCGAGAACCACGCCTGTAAATCCACCCGCTACCTCAGTACTCATCAGGGAACAGTTCATGGAACCCAAGTCATGGAATTTCTTTCCATCAAAAGAATAGGCAAAATGGTACATCTCGCCATCGCTGCTGATACGCAACTTTACGGCGTCTTTGCGCAAACGGGGAACGCTTTTCACTACATAGTCGATGCTTTTCAGTTTGCAGCGCAAAGCTACCTGTTTCTTTGAAACGAAGAGGTCGAGATGACCGTCATGAATCTGATAGACAGACAGACCTGCCTCAGCATCACCTTTCGTTACGACATCCGTCTCCAAGATAAAGTTTGCACTCTCCTGTCTGCGCCCCACAAAGGTAGGCTGCTGATTCTCTGTCAGAGTTCCATGAGGATAAAGACGCACGAAGAACTTCTCATCCACGGCCATCGTATCATTGCGCAGATATTTGTCAGGAATAGGATTCTGCAGCTGTACCCATTCGAAAGATCCAGTCGTCGGTGCATCCTCTGCATCTGCTTCAAGATGTTTTTCCAAAGGAACACCAGGCAACAGCTTAGCCTTCATCAAAGTATCTGCAGGCAATCCGCCGTTCACAACAGGCCATTCTCCCTCCTTCCACTCCACAGGAGCCAGGTAGGTTTCTCTTCCGAGATGATGATAAGAACCGCCAAAGTTGCGATAGGCTAGGAATACCATCCACCAGCTTCCGTCGGCAGCCTGAACCAAGTCGCCATGACCGGTACCCTGAATCTGCATCGACTGTCCCAGACGGCTGCAGTTGGTAAGAAGCGGATTGTTCGGATTGCTCTCGTAAGGTCCCTCGATATTCCTGCTACGGGCGATAGTAAGACGATGCGCCAGTTCGGTTCCACCTTCTGAAATGAGAAGATAGTAATAGCCATCTTTCTTATAAATATGCGGTCCTTCAGGATAGCGTCCGCCATCCCCCTGCCACAGTTTCCTGCTCTCTGTAAGCTGTTCGCCCGTCTTTGGGTTTATCTCACAGAGCCAGATAGCATTGCCCGGATTGCTCACCATGTAGCATTTTCCGTTTTCGAAATAAAGCGAAGGATCGATGCCCTGCTGCTTCAGCCCGACAGGCTCGCTCCAAGGACCACGGGGGTCTTTGGCTGTAACCATGAAGTTGCCACCGTTGCCTACATTGGTAGTTATCATATAGTAAGTTCCCTCATGATAGCGGATGGTAGGCGCATAGATGCCAAGCCACGAACTGGCACCCTTCAAAGGAAGCTGACTCTCGCGGTCGAGCACATTACCAATCTGTTGCCAATGAACCAAATCCTTACTCTGGAAGATTGGCACACCGGGGAAATACTGGAATGAAGAGTTGACGAGATAGAACGTATCTCCTACCCGACACACGGATGGGTCGGGATGATAACCCGGAATAACGGGATTACGATATTCCTCAGCTGATACCGGCAAGCATGTCAATACCAGCATCCATAATAGTACAAACAGTTTTTGCTTTCTCATAAGGCATTCATTTTAGATGGGAACAAAGGTAAGGCTTTTCGATGGAAATTCCAAACTTTCCCAGGATTATTTGTTGTTTATATCAAATAAAATTGTCTTTACTATCAGATGAAATCTCCGTTCATAGACGTTGAACGGCGGTTCAGCGTCGATGAACGGCGGTTCAACGTCGCTGAACGGACATTCAGCGTCGATGAACGAAGATTTTATCCTACTGTAAATACATCTTTAACTAGAAATAGAACGTTTCTGATGTCTATTCAGAGACAACTCTTCCCGTCATTCCTTCGGAATCAAGACGGCTCCTTCCTGCTTCTTACCATCCATCAGAATTCTCATCGGGTGCTCAAAGCGCACATGACGGACATACTGCGTCTCCTCTACAGCCGGCATTGCATCCAGGATTTCCTTATTTACAAAGCCGCCTTCACCTGTATTTGTATCTACCGTAAAGTATCCCACGCCAAAAGAGGTGAGGTTCTGGAAGAAGTGAGTACCCTGACTAGGATCGATATTGTAATTCTTCAGAGCCACCTCTACGATAACCCGGGCAGCGCTGATATGCGGCCATTTTACAGGTACACCCAGATAATGGTCGCTGGAACCCCAACGGCCAGGACCTATCAGCACATAGTTCTTGCCGTCAGCAAGGAACTTGCGGTTGATTCGTTCTATATCATCGGCTACATAAAAATTATTCATCGCAGAGAAGTGGTCATCATACTTCACATAAACCACATCAACCACATCTTCGCTGATGCCATGACCCAGCGAATTGTGCGAACGCAACAGGCAGTCGGAATCAGGGATAGCCTTCACATCTTCATCAAGCATCTCCTTGGCATCGACGATAGGACGAATCTGAAGAAGATAGAATTCGCAAGTCCTGTCATTATTGATATTGCAGGCAAACTCTATCTCCACAGGTCTGCGCATAGCCCCAGCTCCATACTTCATCGACATCTGCAGTATCTCTGGCAAAGGCACCACTCCATGCTGGAGCACACTTGAGAAGGTTATCAGTTTGCGGCCATTCTCATAGACTCCATCATTGATGACCTGATCGTATGGATCGAAAGTAGATGCGATATAGGTAAGGCTCTGGTCTTCTACGGCATCCTTCACCCGGAGTTTGAGGATATTAAAGCCATCATCCACCTTGAAATCATTGCCCACATGCTTCATATCCAGCGCATAGAACTGGGTCTGGGTGTCGCGCAGAGCCAGCTCGGTTTCAGATGTCTGGAGCACCTGATTCGGATGGTAAGGACAAACACGAAGGGTCTGACCTCCATCTACGATATATTTACCCAAGCCCAAGGCCAGACTGGCTATACCTTCTTCAGCCTCTTCATCACCTATCGGATAATAATTGAGCGAACGGAGCACACCACTCATGGTAGGATAAAACCTTGTACCATAGTCTTTACCCACAACCTGCTGCAAGATAACAGCCATCTTTTCCTGATCGATGACATTGCTCGTAGCAGTCATGTAAGCCTTCGAGTCGCGATAGAACACAGAAGCATAGACACCCTTGATGGCACAGGCCAGCATCTGCAGCATCTGATACTTATCTTCCAGATACGGAATCATATAGGTAGAATAAATACCGGCAAACGGCTGATAGTGGGCATCTTCGAGCAGCGAACTTGAACGGATTGCGATAGGACTCCTGGTTGCCTCAAAGAAGGTGAAGAAGTCGGCTATCAGTGAATCGGGCAGCTGGGCATGCAGGAAGTGCTTCAGAATCTCATCATCGCTAGCATCACTCAAAGCTATCGGATAGAGATTGTTGCTCATCATGAACTCGTCGAAGATATCGGTACAGAGCACCACGGTCTTCGGAATCTGCACGGTGGCATTCTCATACTGGTTGAACTCAGGATGGCGCTTGATGATGTTGTCGAGGAAGGCAAGACCTCTACCCTTTCCGCCCAGGGAGCCTTCTCCGATACGGGCAAAGTGGGCATACTTGTCAAACTTCATGCGGTCGAAAACAGCCACTACACCGATGTTTTTCATGTGACGATACTGCACGATGGCATCGAAGATAATCTGTCGGTGAGCATCTACATCCTGTAATTTCTCCCAGGTAACATGCTTCAGGAAAGCTGATACAGGGAAGATGGCACGAGCACAAAGCCAACGGCTCATGTGGTTGCGGCTGATATGATAGAGCATGGAATCGTTAGGAATATTGAAGATGTTATCCTGCAATTCCTTCAAACTATGAATGCGCATAATCTCCTCATGGGTCTTAGGATCACGGAATATGAAATCGCCAAAGCCCATGTGCTCTTCCATCAGACGGCGAAGATCTACGCTCATCTTCTTCGAGTTCTTGTCAACAAAGCGGAAACCTTCTGCCTCTGCCTTCGCACGGTTCTCACTTTCAGAACTTTCTATGATAAGCGGAACGAAAGGATCGTTCTTCCTGATATAACGGAAGAGTTGCAAACCAGCATCTGGACATTTCTCGCGACCGAAAGTATCCGTACGATGCTTAGGCTTTACTTCAGGCATCACCTCATTACCAAAAGCTTTGGCAGCACTCTTTAACGGGAAACGTGCATCGCTGATTACACCCAACGTGTTATCAGAATACTTATCATACAATTTCTGGGCTTCCTCGTAAGTACGAGCCAAGACCACCTTAGGACGGCCACGCATACGCATGGTAGCCGCATGCCGGTTCAGAGCCTCCTGAGAAAAGTTCTTGCTCTGCTCCAATATATAATTATAGAGATTAGGCAATATAGAACTATAGAAACGGATAGAATCTTCTACCAGGAGTATCATCTGCACGCCTGCTTCCTGTATGTCATGCTCAAGATTCATCTTATCCTCTATCAGCTTGATGATAGAAAGAATAAGATTGGTGTTGCCAAGCCAGCAGAAGACATAATCGAAGATACTCAAGTCTTCATTCTGCATACGCTTGGTAATACCATGAGAGAAAGGCGTAAGAACAACACAATGGATATTGGGAAACTTACCCTTGATGTCGCGCGCTACGTCGAAGGCATCATTATCAGCATTGCCAGGCATGCAAATCACCAGATCAATGACGGTAGAACGCAGCACGGCAGCAGCCTCTTCGGTAGTAGAAACCTGAGTAAAGGTTGGCGGATAGCGGAGACCCAGCTCCATATATTCATTATATATCTTCTCTTCGATACGTCCATCATCTTCAAGCATGAACGCATCGTAAGGATTGGCTACAATCAGTACATTGTAGATACGGCGCATCATCAGATTCACAAACGATACGTCTTTCAAGTAGAATTTATTCCACTCCTGAGGTATATTATTTTCCATAAATGAAGTTAAAGTTTGTGCAAAGATACTGATTTTCTGAGATTTACTTGCATCTTTCAGCATTTTTTTTTATATTTGCGCTATAAAATAAGAAGATATGGTCACAAAATCTTTCATCACAGCCATCTTGGCTATATTAAGCCTGGTTCCATGCTACGGACAAAAGCATCAGCACGGCAAGGCATCATATTACTCTAAAAGAGCAACAGGTGCCCGCTCTGCAAGCGGCCAAAGAATACATCATGACAGTTTAACATGTGCACATCGGTTTTATCCCTTCGGAACGCACCTCAAGGTTACAAACCTTAGCAATGGCAAGAGTACTATCGTAAAAGTCATCGACAGAGGGCCGTTTGGAAGAGGTAGAATCATCGACCTATCATGGAAGGCTGCAAAAGAAATTGGTATGATTGCACAAGGCGTAGCGACTGTAAAAGTTGAAATGGTGGAAAACCCGATTCCTTACAAGCCAGAGGACACAAAATTGCCTAAGATTGATTTCGAAGTGGCTGAAACGGAATATGAATTTCCAAACAAGTGGGGAACTACTGACAGGAATAAAGAAAATCATCACAGTAGTAAAAAAGAAACAAATAAAATTACTTCAAAGGTAATAAATAAAACAGAGCACCATAAAAGCAAAGAGGTAACAAAGGATGAACTAAAAAAGCACAATAAAGATATAGCAAAAAGTAAAGGCGAGAATCATCATTAATTCTCGCCTTTACCTTTTTATATATAACAGAATCCTAAAATAAGATACTATCATACAAATTCATGATCTTACCAGAAAATTATCTGGATTTTGTCGGAATATCAAACTGATTAACTTTGGAAATCGTCTTACCGCCTTGTATAACAGAAACACAGAAACAAGCAGTACCATTCTTCAAACGGTTATCAGCCTTGACCATTGCTGTATAACGAATCACATGGCCAGGAGCAATACTTTCTACATGAACACTTGGGGATATGAAAATATGCTTATTGCCGGTAGTCTCAATAACGGTTGGAACTACATCATACAACGTGTGAGCTCCATTATTTCGGATTTCAAAAATAACCTTGGCTGTTTCATTCCGATTCAAAGTATTGTCCTCATTTGAATCTACAAAACGAGCATTCATTATTTCCAAAGAGGATGAATAAGCATAATTCTGCCCCAGTTCTTCCAGAGTAGAACTAGGAATAGTAGCTACAGGCTGCTGAGCACTATAACTTCCTGTATAATCCCTATCATTGAAATCATAAATCCTATCATCACCAGAATTAGTTGAATCAAAGATTTCGTCATTGGAATAAACAGGTGAAGAGTGCTGATAAACTCCATCCTGATAAGAGTGTTGATCACGGTGTGATCTATCTCGATAAACAGATTCTCTTTGCTGCTGGGATTTCTGGTCAGCCTGACTACCAATGGCCGCTCCAACGGCAGCACCACCAGCCATGCCAATGATAGTACCCATATCAGAACCTCTAGGACCACCAGACAAGCCACCGATAGCAGAACCAAGAATAGAACCAAATGTGGTACCAGCATAAGCACCACTTCCCGTATAAGTATCGCAGCTACTCAACAGCAAAGAAGAGCAAGCTACAAAAAGCATAATCTTTTTCATCTTCATTAAGCTTTAAATTTCTGCTGCAAAGATACAAAGAACTAAAAGAACAAAAGCAAAAAAATCCCTAATAATGATTAGGAAAAACCCTAAAAGAGCAGATAGTTTTGAAAAAGGGACAAAAAAAGCGCCCTTGTCAAGACAAGGACGCTAAATTTATCTGAGATGATTGAAAATTATTCAGCCTTTGGAGCCTCCTCAGTTGCAGGAGCCTCAGTCTCAGCTACAGGAGCCTCTTCAGCCTTTGTTGCCTTACGACTACGACGAGTCTTCTTAGCAGCAGCCTTCTGAGTCTTAGCCATATTCTCATCAAAGTCAACGAGCTCGATGAAAGCAATCTCAGCTGCATCACCCTGACGGGTACCCAACTTGATTACGCGAGTGTAACCACCTGGACGGTTAGCTACCTTCTCAGCTACCTCACCGAAGAGAGCCTTAACAGCATACTTATTCTGAAGATAACGGAAAACTACACGACGTGAAGTTGTTGTATCGTTCTTAGAACGAGTAATCAATGGCTCAACATACTTCTTAAGAGCCTTTGCCTTTGCGAGGGTCGTAGTGATTCTTTTGTGCTCGCTCAAGATAAGTGATGAAGCCATGTTAGCCAACATCGCGTTACGATGAGAAGCAGTACGACCTAAATGGTTGAATTTCTTATTATGTCTCATTTTTGTTTTTGCTTTTTGGACTACGAACCTTTAAGATTCCTTGTCTAATTTATACTTTGAAATATCAGTTCCAAAAGACAGATTCAGACTCTCGAGCAAATCATCAAGCTCTGAGAGCGATTTCTTACCAAAGTTGCGGAACTTCAAGAGGTCAGTCTTGTTAAACTGAACCAAATCACCAAGAGTCTCAACATCAGCTGCCTTCAAGCAGTTGAGGGCACGAACACTAAGATTCATGTCTACGAGACGAGTCTTAAGCAACTGGCGCATATGAAGAACCTCTTCATCAAACTTCTGATTGCTCTCCTGATCCTGAGTCTCAAGAGTAATCTTCTCATCAGAGAAGAGCATGAAGTGATAAATAAGGATCTTCGCAGCCTCTTTCAGTGCATCCTTTGGACTAATGGAACCATCTGTTGTAATTTCAAGTACGAGCTTATCATAGTCGGTCTTTTGCTCAACACGATATGGTTCTACAGCGTACTTTACATTACGGATAGGGGTGTAGATGGAATCGATTGGGAGAACGTTAACGTCAGTGCAGAATTGACGATTCTCATCAGCAGGAACATAACCGCGTCCCTTATTAATAGTCAAATCGATCTGCATCGAAGCTTTGGCATCTAAATGACAAATCACCAAATCAGGGTTTAACACTTCAAATCCAGTCAGATACTTACCGATATCACCTGCTTTGAATTCTGTAGAATTCTCAACGGTGATACTAACTTTCTCATTCTCGAATTCTTCTACTACTTGCTTGAATCGAACTTGTTTGAGATTCAAGATAATGTTAGTAACATCTTCCTTTACACCAGGAACTGAAGAGAACTCATGCTCAACACCCGCAATGCGGATAGTGTTAACAGCATAACCCTCCAATGATGAAAGGAGAATGCGGCGCAAGGCGTTACCAATGGTAACACCGAAGCCAGGCTCCAAAGGACGGAATTCAAACTTTCCGAACTTGTTATCAGCCTCTAACATTACTACTTTATCAGGTTTTTGAAATGCTAATATCGCCATTAATGTAATGATTTATTTAGAGTACAACTCAACGATTAACTGCTCCTTAATATTCTCTGGAATGTCGGCACGCTCTGGCTTGTGCAAGAACTTACCGCTCTTTGAATTATCGTCCCACTCAATCCATGGGTACTTGCTATGATTGAAACCTGCAAGAGCTGCTTCGATAACCTCGAGAGACTTAGACTTCTCACGAACACCAACAACCATACCAGGCTTAACTGCGAATGAAGGGATATTAACTACCTTACCATCAACAACGATGTGCTTGTGACCAACCAACTGACGCGCAGCTGCACGTGTTGGAGCGATACCAAGACGGAATACAACGTTATCAAGACGGCACTCGAGATTCTGAAGAAGAACCTCACCAGTAATACCATCAGCCTTAGCAGCCTTATCAAACATATTACGGAACTGACGCTCTAATACACCATAAGTGTACTTAGCTTTCTGCTTCTCTGCCAACATGACAGCGTACTCAGACATCTTACGACGACGGTTGTTGCCATGCTGTCCAGGAGGGAAGTTTCTCTTGGACAAAACTTTGTCAGCGCCGAAGATTGGCTCACCAAAACGACGCGCAATTTTAGATTTCGGACCTATATATCTAGCCATAATATTATATAAATGCTATATTGTTTGTATCTTAATTAATAATGCTAACCTCAAGCGTTATACACGACGACGCTTTGGAGGACGGCAACCATTGTGTGGTAATGGAGTTACGTCAACGATTTCAGTAACCTCGATACCTGCACCGTGAATAGCACGGATAGCAGACTCACGACCATTACCTGGACCCTTAACATAAGCCTTAACCTTACGAAGACCAAGATCAAAAGCGACCTTTGCACAATCCTCTGCAGCCATCTGAGCAGCATAAGGAGTATTCTTCTTAGAACCACGGAAACCCATCTTACCAGCAGAAGACCAAGAAATAATCTGACCCTCATTGTTAGCAAGAGATACAATAATGTTATTGAATGAGCTATGAACGTGAAGCTGACCGATAGCGTCAACGCGTACATTTCTCTTCTTAGATGTTGCTTTTTGCTTTGCCATAATTAATTTCCTCCTTCAGAATTACTTAGTAGCCTTCTTCTTATTAGCAACAGTCTTCTTCTTACCCTTACGTGTACGAGCATTATTCTTTGTGCTCTGACCGCGAACTGGAAGACCATTACGATGTCTAACTCCACGATAGCAACCAATATCCATCAGTCGCTTAATGTTCATCTGGATCTCTGAACGGAGATCACCTTCAACTTTGAACTCAGCGCCGATAATTTCACGGATCTTAGCTGCCTGGTCATCAGACCACTCGCTAACCTTCAGGTCACGGTTTACACCGGCCTTATCCAATATCTTTGCTGAACTACTTCGACCAATACCGTAGATATAGGTCAATGCGATTTCGCCACGCTTATTCTGGGGCAAATCTACTCCAACAATTCTTATTGCCATTGTTTAAATAAATAATTAAAAAATTAATACCTTTCGTTTAAAGCGGTGCAAAAGTACAACTATTTTTTGAAATAACGGCACTTTTACAATACTTTAACATTAACCCTGACGTAATTTCATCTTAGGGTTCTTCTTGTTGATAACGAACAGACGACCTTTACGACGAACGATCTTACAGTCAGCTGAACGCTTCTTTAATGATGCTCTTGTCTTCATAACCTTATATATGATTATTATTTGTATCTAAAAACAATTCTACCTTTGGTAAGGTCATATGGGCTCATCTCCACCTTTACCTTATCACCAGGTAAAATCTTGATGTAATGCATTCTCATCTTACCAGAGATATGAGCTGTGATGTCAACTCCATTCTCTAATTCTACTCGGAACATCGCATTTGACAATGCTTCTACAATTGTTCCATCTTGCTCAATAGCGGCTTGTTTTGCCATAATATAAATATTTGTCCTTCTTAATGTTAAACTTCTACGAATGAAGATAAAATTGTGCTTTATCTTTTCGAGCAACTTTGTGCCATCACTATCAGATAAAAATCATAATTAGATGACATATTAGCGGGAAAAGGCTCTCCAAGTGGATGAGGAATTACCTATCCAAATGGAGAGTCGTCTCACAAAATATAGTAAATTCAAGTCAGCTTTACTTGAAGATGAAGTAAAACTGCACTCTGAATAATTTCATCTTCTGTCTTCAGAAATTTCTCATTTCAAAAGAAAAAGATTAATATGCAGCAACACCACCCTGACGCGTATGGCCTGAATTCAAAAGACCATCATAGTGGCGCATAAGCAAATGACTCTCGACTTGTTGTAATGTGTCAATGACAACACCAACCAAAATCAATAGAGATGTACCTCCAAAGAATTGAGAGAAAGCTTGCTGTACATCGAGAAGTCCTGCTAATGCAGGCATGATTGCAATAAACGCAATAAATAACGAACCTGGTAAAGTAATACGAGACATTACGGTATCAATGTACTCAGCTGTATCCTTTCCTGGTTTTACGCCAGGAATGAAACCATTGTTACGTTTCATATCCTCAGCCATCTGAGTAGGATTCAATGTAATAGCTGTATAGAAATAAGTAAATGCAATAACCAAGATTACATAAACAACATTATATAGCAAGCTACGATTATCCATCAACTGCTGAACAACACTACTAGCATTTTCAGACTGATAGCGAACTATCGCCAATGGAATAAACATTAAAGCCTGTGCAAAGATGATAGGCATTACGTTAGCTGCAAAAAGCTTCAAAGGGATGTACTGACGTGCACCACCATATTGCTTATTTCCAACCAAGCGTTTAGCATACTGAACAGGAATCTTACGTGTACCTTGCACCAAAAGAATTGATGCACAGACTACAGCATAAAGGATAAGAATCTCTACAATGAACATAATAAGACCACCACCAGAAATTGCCTGCAAACGAGAAGTTACCTCCTGAACGAAAGCCTGAGGCAAACGGGCGATAATACCAATCATAATAATAAGAGAGATACCATTACCTACTCCCTTGTCAGTGATACGCTCACCTAACCAAAGGATAAACATACTACCTGCAGCCAAGATAATTGTTGCCGGTATCATGAATACCGTCCAACTAATACCTGTGGCTAGAGCATTAGCAGCCTGCATTTTCAAATTCAAAAGGTAACTAGGAGCCTGAAAGACCAAAATGGCCACAGTCAGGACTCTAGTATACCATTGTATTTTTTTGCGGCCGCTCTCGCCCTCGCGCTGCATCTTCTGGAAATAAGGTACAGCAACAGCAAGAAGCTGCATAACGATTGAAGCTGAGATATAAGGCATAATTCCGAGTGCAAAGATAGATGCATTGGAAAATGCACCACCAGAGAACATGTCCAATAGCGACATAAGACCGCCAGAGGTCTGCGACTGAAGTTTTTCCAACATGCCCGGATTGATACCTGGAAGTACCACAAACGAGCCAAAACGGTAAATAGCCGTAAACAGAAGAGTAATGAGGAGTCTCTGACGGAGATCCTCTATCTTCCAACAGTTCTTTAGTGTCTCAATAAACTTTTTCATTTACTTAGATTATAGTTGCGTTACCACCTACTGCCTTGATTGCTTCTTCGGCAGTCTTTGAGAAAGCATTAGCTTCAACTTCCAATTTTGCTTTAAGTTCACCGTTACCGAGAACCTTTACAAGCTCCTTGCCGTTTGAGAGGCCAGCAGCCTTAAGTTCCTCAATACCGATTTTAGTAAGGTTCTTTGCTTCAGCAAGAGCCTGAAGAGTTGAAAGGTTTACTGCGAAGTACTCCTTATGGTTGATATTCTTAAAACCAGCCTTTGGAACACGACGCTGCAATGGCATCTGACCACCTTCGAAACCAATCTTTCTCTTATAACCAGAACGAGCCTTGGCACCCTTATGACCACGTGTAGAAGTACCACCGAGACCAGAACCTGGACCACGACCAATACGACGACGTGAATGGGTAGAACCTGCAGCAGGTTTCAAATTATTTAATTTCATAATCGTTCCTAATTTAAAAAGATTAATTAATCAACTACACTTACGAGGTGATGAACCTTACGGATCATACCACGGTTGCTAGGAGTATCCTCTACCTCAACAACCTGAGAAATCTTGTGGAGACCAAGACAAGCGAGAGTACGCTTCTGATCTACTGGAGCACCGATTTTACTCTTAATCTGCTTGATTTTAATTGTTGCCATATTCGATTTTTCCTAATTAACCGTTAAATACTTTATCCATACTGATACCACGCTCACCTGCTACAGTATAAGCATCACGCATCTCTGCAAGAGCTGCGATAGTAGCCTTCACAAGGTTATGGGCATTTGAAGAACCCTTAGACTTAGCGATGACATCCTTGATACCTACGCTCTCAAGTACTGCACGCATAGCACCACCGGCCTTCAAACCAGTACCGGCAGCAGCTGGCTTAATAAGAACCTTAGCACCACCAAATGAAGTTTCAACCTCATGAGGAACAGTACCCTTGAGTACAGGAACCTTTACCAAGTTCTTCTTAGCAGCTTCAGTACCCTTTGCGATAGCAGCAGTAACCTCACCTGCCTTACCAAGGCCGTAGCCGATTACGCCATTACCGTCACCTACAACGACGATAGCAGCGAATGTGAAAGTACGACCACCCTTTGTAACCTTAGTTACACGGTTGATAGCAACCAAGCGATCCTTAAGTACTTCTTCGTTATTTACTTTTACTTTATCCATTGCCATAATCGTTTAAAATTTAAGACCACCATTACGAGCACCTTCAGCCAACTGCTTTACACGACCATGGTAAAGGTAACCATTACGGTCGAAAACTACTGCCTCAACGCCAGCAGCCTTAGCCTTCTCAGCAATGAGCTCGCCAACCTTAGTTGCCTGCTCCTGCTTAGGCATCTTCTCCAAACCGAGTGAAGAAGCTGATGCAAGTGTAGTGCCTGTCAAATCGTTAATAACCTGAGCGTAAATCTGCTTGTTAGAGCGGAATACACTAAGACGTGGACGCTCAGCTGTACCGTTCACACTCTTACGAATGCGGAACTTTATCTTAATTCGTCTTTCTACTTTCTTTGTTGTCATAATCGTAAATAATTAAAATTACTTAGCTGAAGCACTCTTACCAGACTTTCTGCGAATAACTTCACCCTTAAAGAGAATACCCTTACCTTTATAAGGCTCAGGCTTGCGGAAAGAACGAATTTTTGCACAAACGAGTCCCAACAACTGCTTGTCGCAAGACTCCAATGTCAAGATTGGGTTCTGGTTTCTTTCAGACTTAGTCTCAACCTTAATCTCCTTAGGCAACTGGATGAAAATAGGGTGAGTGTAACCCAAAGCAAACTCAATGATATTACCCTGGTTAGAAACACGATAACCAACACCTACCAATTCCAAAACCTTTGTATAACCAGCGCTTACACCAACAACCATGTTGTTAACGAGAGAGCGATACAAACCGTGGAAAGCCTGCTTCTGCTTAATATTTACAGGACTATTTTCATCGATTTCAAAGCTAATATGACCATCTGCATTATTAAACTTGATAGATGGATCAATCCACTGAGAAAGTTCACCCTTAGGGCCCTTTACTGTACAAACATGAGAAGCCTCATCATAATTTACAGTAACACCTGCAGGGATACTAATTGGCAATTTTCCTATTCTAGACATATAAAAGCCTCCAATTAATAAATATAGCAAAGAACCTCGCCACCGATCTTAAGATCAGAAGCTTCTTTGTCTGTCATTACACCTTTGGATGTAGATAAGATTGCAATACCTAATCCGTTAATAACTCTTGGCATGTCCTTGTAACCGGTATACTTACGCAAACCTGGAGTTGACACGCGCTTCAAACACTTGATAGCGTTTTGCTTTGTAGTTGGGTTGTACTTCAAGGCAACCTTAATTGAGCCCTGAGGACCATCCTCTACAAACTTGTAATTGAGGATGTAACCTTTCTCGAAGAGGATCTTAGTGATCTCTTTCTTCAAGTTAGACGCAGGAACTTCTACAACACGGTGATGAGCCATGATTGCATTTCTGAGTCTTGTCAGATAATCTGCTATTGGATCTGTCATAAAATATAAATGTTTAATTAATCGGGACTACCCCGACAATATTAAATAAAAAAATATTCTTACCTTTGAAAGGATTACCAGCTAGCCTTCTTTACACCTGGAATCAAACCAGCAGAAGCCATCTCACGGAACTGGATACGAGAAATACCGAACTGACGGATATAACCCTTTGGACGACCAGTAATCTTGCAACGATTGTGAAGACGGATTGGGTTTGCATTCTTAGGGATAGCCTGAAGCTTACGAGCTGCCTCGTATGCTTCGGCTGGATCATTAGAAGTTGCAATAATCTTTTTCAGTGCTTCGCGCTTTTCAGCGTAACGAGCTACAAGCTTTGCACGCTTAACCTCGCGAGCTTTCATTGATTCTTTTGCCATATCTCTTAATCTTTATTTGCGTTCTTGAATGGAAGACCAAAGGCCTTCAAAAGAGCAAAACCTTCTTCATCAGTCTTAGCTGTTGTTACGAAGGTAATATTCATACCCTGAATACGATCAATCTCATCGATATTAATCTCAGGGAAGATAATCTGCTCTGTGATACCTAATGTATAGTTACCACGACCATCAAACTTGCTCTCAATACCCTTGAAGTCGCGAATACGAGGAAGAGAAACACGAACGAGCTTCTCCAAGAACTCGTACATACGCTCACGACGCAATGTTACCATAACACCGATAGGCATCTTCTTACGAAGTTTGAAGTTTGCAATATCCTTTTTAGAATATGTAGCAACAGCCTTCTGACCGGTGATAGCAGTAATCTCATTGATTGCTACATCAACAATTTTCTTGTCCTGAGTAGCATCACCAAGACCCTGATTGATGACAATCTTCTTCAATACTGGAATCTCCATAGCTGAAGAGTAGTTGAACTGCTTCTGAAGAGCAGGAGCGATTGTCTCCTTATATACTTTCTTTAACTGTGCTGTATCCATTACTTGATTTCCTCCCCTGACTTTTTAGCGATGCGAACAACGTTTTTACCCTCATGCTTGATAGCAACACGAGTAGCCTTGCCACTCTTAGGATCAATCAAACTCAAATTTGAGATATGAATAGGAGCCTCCTGCTTAACAATACCTCCCTGAGGATTCTTAGCAGATGGCTTAGTGCTCTTAGAAACCATGTGCACACCTTCTACGATAGCACGGTTCTCCTCAACGAGGACCTTAAGCACCTTACCAGTCTTGCCCTTATCTGCACCGGCAATAACGATAACGGTATCGCCTTTCTTAATATGTAACTTACTCATTACTTCTTACTTTTTAAATATTAAAGAACCTCAGGTGCCAAAGAAACGACTTTCATATTTACTGCACGAAGCTCACGAGCAACAGGACCGAAGATACGGCTACCACGAAGCTCACCTGCATTGTTAAGCAATACACAAGCGTTGTCATCGAAACGGATGTAAGAACCATCTGCACGACGAATTTCCTTCTTTGTGCGAACAATCAAAGCCTTTGATACTGCACCCTTCTTCAAATCACTTGATGGGATAACGTTCTTGACTGCAACAACAATAACGTCACCAACGCTAGCGTAACGACGGCCTGTACCACCGAGAACTCGAATGCAAAGAGCCTCACGAGCACCGCTGTTATCACATACTGTAAGTCTTGATTCAGTCTGTATCATAATTACTTAGCTTTTTCAACAATTTGTACTAATCTCCATCTCTTTGTCTTAGACAGAGGACGAGTCTCCATGATCATAACTGTATCACCTACGTTAGCCTCATTATTCTCGTCATGTGCATGGTACTTCTTTGTCTTCTGGACAAATTTACCATAAATAGGGTGCATCTCCTTGAACTTAGCTGCAATAACAATGGTTTTATCCATCTTGTTGCTAATAACAACACCCTGTCTTACTTTTCTTAAATTTCTTGTTTCCATCTGGACCATTATTATTTGTTAAGTTCTCTCTGACGAAGTTCAGTTTTCATACGTGCAATATCACGACGAGCAACCTTAATCTCTGATGGATTCTCAAGTGGAGTTACATTATGATTGATCTTCTTCTTGTTCAAAGCATCAACAGCTGCCTCCAACTTCTCAACCAATTCTTTGGTCTCGATATTTTTAATTTCTGCAATCTTCATAATTAAGCGTTTTTATCGTAATCACGTCTAACAATAAACTTAGTCTTAACAGGAAGTTTCTGAGCGCAAAGGCGAAGACCTTCTTTTGCAATATCGAAACTAACTCCTTCAACTTCGAAGAGAATTCTACCTGGTGTAACAGGTGCAACCCATCCTGCTGGATCACCCTTACCTTTACCCATACGGACATCAGCAGGCTTGCGAGTGATTGGCTTATCAGGGAAAATTCTAATCCAGACCTGACCTTGACGGTTCATATAGCGGTTCAATGCTACACGAGCTGCCTCAATCTGACGACTATCGATCCACTTTGATTCAAGAGTTTTGATACCAAAAGAACCGAAAGCCAATTGTGTACCTCTGTGAGCGTTGCCTTTGTTGCCACGACCATCTTGAGGTCTTCTATATTTAACTCTTTTTGGCTGTAACATGATAGCTTTCTAAAATTTAACGGTTATTGTTTCTTTTACGATTACCACCACGGTTGTTAGAGCGACCGTTACCACGGTTGTTGCTCTTATTGTCCTGTGAGAAGTTTGGAGTAAGATCAGCCTTACCATAAACCTCACCACGGCAAATCCAAACCTTAATACCAAGCAAACCTACCTTTGTAAGTGCCTCGCACTGGCAGTAGTCGATGTCTGCGCGGAATGTATGAAGAGGAGTACGACCCTCTTTGTACATTTCTTTACGTGCCATTTCAGCACCATTCAGACGACCTGTAATCTGTACTTTGATACCCTCAGCGCCAGCACGCATGGTGTTAGCAACTGCCATCTTGATAGCGCGACGATAAGCAATCATGTGCTCAATCTGAGTCGCAATATTCTTACCAACGATAGTAGCATCAAGCTCAGGCTTTTTAACCTCGAAGATGTTGATCTGAATATCTTTCTTATAAAGCTTCTTCAACTCTTCCTTCAACTTATCTACATCCTGACCACCTTTACCAATGACAATACCTGGACGGGCTGTACAAATAGTAATGGTAACAAGTTTCAATGTACGTTCGATAATAATACGAGAAATGCTTGCTTTAGCAAGACGCTCGTTAAGATACTTACGGATTTTCTGATCCTCAACGAGGTTATCACCGAAGTTCTTACCACCGAACCAATTTGAATCCCAACCACGGATAACACCAAGTCGGTTACTAATCGGATTAACTTTCTGTCCCATTCTACTTAATTATTTTTCGTCATTAGTTTTTGCATCAACAAAAAGAGTTACATGGTTAGAACGCTTACGAATTCTATAACCACGACCCTGTGGTGCAGGTCTCATACGTTTCATTGTAACGCCTTCGTCAACGAAGACCTTACTGATATAAAGCTCACCGTCTTCAGCCTTGCGATTATTCTTAGCTTCCCAGTTAGCGATAGCTGAACGAAGTAATTTCTCTACATCAGCTGATGCCTGCTTCTTAGAGAAGCGAAGTACTCCGAGTGCACGGTTAACCTCCATACCACGAATCATGTCTACTACATAGCGCATCTTACGTGGAGAAGAAGGAACGCCTACCAACTTTGCGAAGTACAAGTTTTTACGGGCTTCTTTCAATTTCTCAGCCGCAATATGTTTTCTTGCTCCCATTATTTACTTAAATTTTAAATGGTTTAACCCTTAGCTTACTTTCTGTTACCAGAGTGACCGCCAAAGCGACGTGTTGGAGCAAACTCTCCAAGCTTGTGGCCAACCATATTCTCTGTAACATAAACAGGGATAAATTTGTTACCGTTATGAACTGCAACAGTATGTCCTACGAAATCAGGAGATATCATTGAAGCTCTAGCCCATGTCTTAACAACATTCTTCTTGCCACTCTCGTTCATAGCGAGAATCTTCTTCTCGAGAGAAACGTTGATGTATGGACCTTTTTTAAGTGAACGACTCATAATTTACTCTTTATTTTTTGTTAGCTCTTTCGATAATATACTTGTTAGAAAGCTTCTTAGGTGCGCGAGTCTTAAGACCCTTAGCGTACAAGCCCTTACGTGAACGTGGGTGACCACCACTCTGGCGACCTTCACCACCACCCATTGGGTGATCAACAGGGTTCATAACAACACCACGGTTGTGTGGACGACGACCCAACCAGCGAGAACGTCCAGCCTTACCAGACTGTTCAAGAGCGTGGTCAGAGTTACCAACACTACCAACTGTAGCTTTACAAGCACTCAAAATCTGGCGTGTTTCACCAGAAGGGAGCTTAATTACACAATAACTGCCCTCACGAGAAGTCAACTGAGCAAAATTACCAGCCGAACGAACCAACAAAGCACCCTGACCAGGACGCAACTCGATGTTGTGGATCACTGTACCTACAGGGATGTTTGCCAAAGGAAGACAGTTACCGATCTCAGGAGCAGCTTCTGCACCTGACATCAAAGTAGCACCTACCTCAAGTCCGTTAGGAGCAATAATGTAACGTTTTTCACCATCAGCGTAGTAAAGCAATGCGATACGAGCCGAACGGTTTGGATCGTACTCGATTGTCTTAACAACTGCTGGAACACCATCTTTCTCACGTTTGAAGTCGATTAAACGATACTTCTGCTTGTGACCACCGCCAATGTAGCGAACGGTCATCTTACCGGTGTTGTTTCGACCGCCGGTAGAACGTTTACCGTAAACGAGAGACTTCTCTGGCACGGATGCAGTAATATCCTCGAACGTGCCAATAACCTTGTGTCTTTGACCCGGAGTAACCGGTTTTAATTTACGTACTGCCATTTTTTATTTTAAATATTGCTGTAAAAATCAATTGTATCGCCCTCCTTAAGAGTAACGATTGCCTTCTTGAACGCATTCTTCTGACCCTTAACAAGACCTGCCTTAGTGTAACGGGCAGAGCGCTTGCCAGCGTAACGAATAGTGTTCACGTCAACTACTGTAACATTATACAGACTCTCAACTTCCTTCTTAATCTCGAGCTTATTAGCCTCAGGACGAACAACGAAGCCATAGCGGTTAGGCTGCTTGTCTGTAATCTTGGTCATCTTCTCAGTAACCAATGGTTTGATAATAAATGCCATATTCTAATATCTCCTTTATTTTGTTAAGATCTGGTCGATAGTCTCCAGCGACTTTTCTGTAATCACTACTACATCAGCGTTCAAAACTTTGTACGAATTGACGTTAGATGCGAGGATAACCTCAGCTCGCTGTAAGTTACGTGCAGACAAATATACGTTTTTATTTGATTCTGGCAAAACGAAGAGCACTTTTTTGCCCTCAATTTTGAGATTCTTAATAATACTTAAGAATTCTTTAGTCTTTGGAGCCTCAAATGTAAAGTCTTCCAACATTACAATTGCGCTTTCCTGTGCCTTATAAGACAGAGCAGACTTACGAGCAAGAATCTTTACTTTTTTGTTGAGCTTGAAGCGGTAATCACGTGGTTTAGGACCAAAAACGCGAGCACCACCTACGAGTACAGGTGAGTTAATATCACCACGGCGAGCACCGCCGCCGCCCTTCTGACGACCAAGCTTACGAGTAGAACCGCTCATCTCGCTTCTCTCCTTAGACTTAGCTGTACCCTGACGCTGGTTAGCGAGATACTGCTTTACGTCAAGATAGAGAACGTGATCGTTAGGCTCAATGCCGAAGACTGCATCATTAAGAGCTACCTTGCGGCCGGTCTCCTGACCTTTGATATCTAATACGCTAACTTCCATTATTTCTCAATTAAAACAGTTGAACCTTTGCATCCAGCGAAAGAACCCTTAACAATAAGAAGATTCTGCTCTGGAATTACCTTTAACACCTGAAGGTTCTGAGTTGTAACTCTGTCACCTCCCATTTGGCCGCCCATGCGCATACCCTTGAATACCTTTGCAGGGTAAGAACAAGCACCAATAGATCCCGGCTTACGAGCGCGGTCATCCTGACCGTGAGTAGACTGACCTACACCACCGAATCCGTGACGCTTAACAACGCCCTGGAAGCCTTTACCCTTTGATGTACCAATTACATCAACGAACTTGCAATCGTTGAAGATTTCAACTGTAATTGTGTCACCGAGGTTGTACTCCTCATCAAACTTGAACTCGGCCAAGTGCTTCTTAGGTGTTGTGCCTGCCTTCTTGAAGATTCCCATCATAGGCTGAGAAGTACGCTTCTCCTTTGCCTCTTCGAAACCTAACTGATAAGCCTTGTAACCATCCTTTTCTACAGTTTTCACCTGGGTTACAACACAAGGACCTACTTCGATAACAGTGCACGGAATATTCTTACCGTCGGCACTGAAAACGGATGTCATTCCGATTTTCTTTCCAATTAATCCTGGCATTTCAATTTAATTTAAATAATTAGACTTTGATTTCTACTTCTACACCACTTGGCAATTCAAGCTTCATCAAGGCATCAACTGTCTTAGCTGTTGAGCTGTAGATGTCAATGAGACGCTTGAAATCTGAGAGCTGGAACTGCTCGCGAGACTTCTTGTTAACGAAAGTACTGCGGTTTACAGTAAAAATACGCTTGTGTGTTGGCAATGGAATAGGACCACTAACGATAGCGCCTGTTGCCTTTACAGCCTTCACAATCTTCTCAGCTGACTTGTCAACCAACTGGTGGTCGTAAGACTTCAGCTTAATTCTGATTTTCTGACTCATTTTTAAAATTAAGTTATTATTATATGAATTATTTAGTCTAATGGAAGAAGAGGTACGCTGCTTAAGAGTCATTCGCTAAGCTGCGCCTCATCTTACCGTTATTTCTTTGTTATTAAAGAAGATCTGCGTGACCCTTAACCTCCTCCAACACAGCCTTAGCAATTGTTGAAGAAAGAGGTGCATGATGATCGTACTCCATAGAACTTGTTGCACGACCAGAAGTGATAGTACGCAAAGCTGTTACATAACCGAACATCTCAGCCAATGGAACCATTGCCTTTACGATGCGAGCACCGCTACGACCTTCTTCCATACCCTGAACGAGACCACGGCGCTTGTTCAAGTCACCGATTACGTCACCCATGTTCTCTTCTGGAGTAACAACCTCTACCTTCATGATAGGCTCCATCAAAACTGGACCAGCCTTAGGGCAAAGTACCTTGAATGCCTGATGTGCTACTAACTCGAATGACAACTGGTCAGAGTCAACTGGGTGGAAGCTACCATCGGTCAAAGTCACCTTCAAACCTGTCATTGGGAAGCCACCGAGTACACCATTTGACAAGCAATCAGCGAAGCCCTTCTGTACAGATGGGATGAATTCCTTAGGAACGTTACCACCCTTAACCTCGTTGATGAACTGCAAGTCGCCTTCCTTGTAATCCTCGTCCTTAGGACCGATGGTTACATCAATACAAGCAAACTTACCGCGACCACCAGACTGCTTCTTATAAGTTTCACGGCTCTGAGCTGTCTTAGTGATAGCCTCCTTGTAGTTAACCTGAGGCTTACCCTGATTACACTCAACCTTGAACTCACGCTTCAAACGGTCGATGATGATATCCAAGTGGAGCTCACCCATACCAGAGATAATTGTCTGACCGCTCTGCTCGTCTGTACGAACTGTGAAGGTTGGATCCTCCTCAGCCAACTTAGCGAGACCATTATCCATCTTAGCGATGTCTGCCTGGCTCTTTGGCTCTACTGCGATAGAAATCACAGTATCAGGGAATGTCATAGACTCCAATACGATTGGGTGTTCCTCGTCACAGAGTGTATCACCTGTACGGATATCCTTGAAACCTACACCTGCACCGATATCACCAGCATCGATAGACTCCATTGGGATTTCCTGCTTAGAGTTCATCTGGAACAGACGGCTGATACGCTCGCGCTTGCCAGAACGTGGGTTGTAAACATAAGAACCAGCAACGACCTTACCTGAGTAAACGCGGAAGAATACCAAGCGGCCCATGAATGGGTCAGTAGCAATCTTAAATGCGAGAGCAGATGTTGGTTCATCCTCAGATGGTTTACGATCCTCTTCCTCCTCTGTATCAGGGTTAGTACCGATGATATTTGGAGTATCCATTGGTGAAGGCAAGAATGCACATACATAGTCGAGCAATGGCTGAACACCCTTGTTCTTGTATGAAGAACCGAGCAACATTGGGCAGCACTCCATAGCACAGCAACCCTTACGGATAGCAGCAAGAAGCTTTTCTTCTGGAATATCCTTACCATCAAGATAAAGTTCCATAACCTCATCATCGAAGTTTGCAGCACCCTCAAGGAGCTTATCACGCCACTCAGCAGCCTCGTCAGCCAAGTCTGCAGGGATATCCTCTACATCATACTCAGCACCCATAGTCTCATCGTGCCAAAGGATAGCCTTCATCTTAATGAGGTCAACTACGCCCTTGAAGTTCTCCTCTGCACCAATAGGAATCTGAATAGCAATTGGATTAGCGCCCAAGATATCCTTCATCTGCTGAACTGTCTCGAAGAAGTTAGCACCAGAACGGTCCATCTTGTTTACATAACCGATACGAGGTACATTATACTTATCAGCCTGACGCCATACAGTCTCAGACTGTGGCTGAACACCATCAGCTGCAGAATATGTAGCAACAGCACCATCAAGTACACGGAGAGAACGCTCAACCTCAGCAGTGAAGTCAACGTGTCCCGGAGTATCGATCAAGTTGATCTTATAAGACTTACCGAGATAGTTCCAGTTACAAGTTGTAGCCGCAGAAGTGATAGTAATACCACGCTCCTGCTCCTGGGCCATCCAGTCCATTGTAGCAGCACCATCGTGTACCTCACCAATCTTATGAGTCTTACCTGTATAGAACAAAATACGCTCAGAAGTTGTTGTCTTACCAGCATCGATATGCGCCATGATACCGATGTTACGAGTCAAATGTAAATCGCGATTTGCCATTTTCTTTTAACTATATTATATATTAAATTAGAATCTAAAGTGAGCGAACGCACGGTTAGCCTCAGCCATACGATGCATATCCTCCTTACGCTTAAATGCACCACCCTGATTATTAAAAGCATCCATGATCTCTGCAGCAAGCTTATCAGCCATAGTCTTACCACCGCGCTTACGTGCAAAAAGAATAAGATTCTTCATAGAAATACTTTCCTTACGATCAGGACGAATCTCTGTAGGAACCTGGAAGGTTGCACCACCGATACGACGGCTCTTAACCTCTACCTGAGGAGTAATATTATCAAGTGCCTGCTTCCAGATTTCAAGAGCAGACTTTTCCTCGTTAGACATCTTAGCCTTTACAATGTCAAGTGCATTGTAGAAAATCTCATAAGATGTATTCTTCTTTCCATCATACATCAAATGATTTACGAACTTTGAGACCTTCTGGTCATTGAAGACAGGATCTGGAAGGATCACTCTCTTCTTTGGTTTTGCTTTTCTCATTTTAAATAAAACTTTTTTTAATTCTGCATGGGGCTGTATAATGTTCTTCAACGCTCGCACCCGAGCATTTACTCAACCTGATTACTTCTCCAGCAAAACTTTTATTAAATATTTTAACCCCAACTCCCGACCTTCTCCGACCGTGAGTCTGCGGTTTTGTCTAAAATTTAAGAAGCTATATTACTTCTTTGCCTTAGGACGCTTAGCTCCGTACTTAGAACGACGCTGTGTACGATTCGCAACACCTGCAGTATCAAGTGTACCACGGACAATGTGATAACGTACACCAGGAAGGTCCTTTACACGACCACCGCGAACCAAAACAATTGAGTGCTCCTGCAAGTTGTGACCCTCTCCTGGAATATAAGAGTTTACTTCCTTTGAGTTTGTCAAACGTACACGTGCAACTTTACGCATTGCTGAATTAGGCTTCTTAGGAGTTGTTGTATAAACACGAACACAAACACCACGACGCTGAGGACAAGAATCCAAAGCTGGTGACTTGCTCTTGTCTACAAGAACTCGTCTGCCTTTTCTTACTAACTGTGAAATAGTAGGCATAATTTTACTTTTTAATTTATATATTTATTTTTATTTATTGTCTTATTTCGATGTAAGCCACTACTTTATAGAGCCTTTTCGGGGTGCAAAGGTACGATTTTTTCGGCAAACTGCCTAAATATTAAGGAGACTTTTAAAAAACGAAGGCCAGTTTTAACTTTATATAACTATTAAAAACAAATATTACAAAGAAAAGCGGTATTTAGCAGAGAATTTAGTCTTAGTATGTATGTTGTTGTACATTATGCCTCACCCTTTGGTGTGCCGAATGGAGCGATTGTACGTTCTTGCTCATCAGACAACTTAATTTTGCCGAAGGACTGCTCATAGTTATAAATATTGCTCTGCAATGCCTGGAGCAATCGCTTAGCATGCTCAGGTGCCATGATAACACGACTCTTGATCTGAGGTGCAGGCATGCCAGGAAGTGCACATGCAAAATCCAAGATGAAGTCTGAACTAGAATGAGTAATCAGTGCCAAGTTAGAGTATGTACCCTCTGCAACTTCAGGGCTGATGCCCATCTGGAACTGATTCTGCTGCTGTTGATTATTCTTATTTTCTTCCATAATTTTACTAAGTTAATAGGATTAAACTTTAAATGATAGTGCAAATTTACACATAATATCTGAAAAAAACGAATAATCTGCCACTTATTTTTAAAAAAACATCATAAGACAACAGAAGATGGAATCTTGATTCTTTGCTTTTTTTCATCTGTTACAGATAATAAAAGGGTGCGCCATAGACTTATGACGCACCCTCATTATACCTATTTATATATAGTACTCTATTCTACGATTATTCTCCTATTGGAGAATCAGCATAGTCGAGCACATTTTTCTTATTAGCCTGCATACGCTCATATTCTTCTTTAGAGCCTACGATGAGCTTATCCCACTGACGAAGACCAGTACCTGCAGGAATCAAGTGACCACAGATAACATTCTCCTTCATACCCTCAAGGTAATCAACCTTACCACGGATAGCAGCCTCATTCAAAACCTTAGTAGTTTCCTGGAATGATGCAGCACTCATAAAGCTCTTAGTACCAAGAGCAGCACGAGTAATACCCTGGAGGATCTGTGTAGAAGTTGCAGATACGGCATCACGAACCTGTACAAGTTTCAAGTCGCGACGCTTCAATGCAGAATTCTCATCACGCAATCTACGAGCCGTTATGATCTGACCTGGTTTGAGACTTTCACTATCACCACCGTCAGTAACAACCTTCTTACCCCAGATACGATCATTCTCTTCTGCAAAGTCAAGTTTATCAACCAACTCTTGCTCCAAGAAGGTAGTATCACCTGGATCGTCAATACGAACCTTACGCATCATCTGACGTACTACAACCTCAAAATGCTTATCATTAATAGCCACACCCTGAAGACGGTAAACGTCCTGGATCTGGTTAACAATATACTCCTGAACAGCGGTAGGACCCATGATGGCGAGAATATCGCCAGGAGTTACACTACCATCAGAAAGAGGAGTACCAGCACGTACAGCATCATGTTCCTGTACCAAGATCTGCTTAGAAAGAGATACAAGATACTTCTTCTGATCGCCTGTCTTAGATGTCACGATGATCTCACGGTTACCACGCTTTACCTTACCCATAGTTACCTCACCATCGATTTCAGATACAACAGCAGGGTTAGAAGGGTTGCGAGCCTCAAGAAGCTCAGTTACACGAGGGAGACCACCAGTGATATCACCTGCACCACCTACAGCACGAGGAATCTTAACCAAAACCTCACCGGTATTAATTGTCTGTCCATCCTCAACAGCCAAGTGACCACCTACAGGGAAGTTGTATGTACCAAGGATTTCACCATTAGCATCGATAACATCACAAGATGGAACCATTGCCTTATTCTTGGAATCGGTGATAATCTTCTCCTCCAAACCTGTAGTCTCATCGACCTCAGCACGATAAGTCTGATCCTTCTGAACGTCATTGAACTTCAATGTACCCGCATACTGGCTGACGATAACGGCGTTGAATGGATCCCAACGGGCGATAACAGTATCCTTTTCTACGATTTCACCCTCCTTGTGATACAATGAAGAACCATAAGGAACATTCAAAGTTGCAAGAACGATGTTTGTATTAGGATCCACGAAACGGATTTCAGCCAAGTGGCTTACTACCTTTTCGCACTTGATATCATTTCCTTCCTCGTCTTCCTCTACGAATGGTACTGTGCTCAACTCGTCAAACTCGATACGAGACTTATTCTTCGCAGCAATCTTAGCATTGGCAGCAGCATTAGATGCAATACCACCGGCGTGGAATGTACGGAGAGTCAACTGTGTACCAGGCTCACCAATAGCTTGAGCAGCGATGACACCAACGGCTTCACCCAACTGTACCATACGGGCTGTTGCCAAGTTACGGCCATAGCACTTCATGCAGACACCCTTTTTGCTCTCACAGGTGAGAACTGAACGAATTTCAACACTCTCGATAGGAGATTCATCAATAGCCTTTGCCTTAGCCTCGGTGATTTCTTCACCAGATTTGACAATCAGTTCACCAGTTGTTGGATGAATAACATCATGCACAGAAACACGACCCAGAATACGCTCATAAAGAGATGAAATAATCTCATCGCCATTCTTTAAAGCTGTACAAACCAAGCCACGCAATGTACCACAATCCTCTTCGGTGATGATAACATCGTGAGAAACGTCTACAAGACGACGAGTCAAATAACCGGCATCGGCAGTCTTCATAGCGGTATCAGCAAGACCCTTACGGGCACCGTGAGAAGCGATAAAGTACTCCAATACAGACATACCCTCCTTAAAGTTAGAAAGGATAGGGTTCTCAATGATCTGCGCGCCCTCTGCACCAGCCTTCTGAGGTTTAGCCATCAAACCACGCATACCAGACAACTGCTTAATCTGATCCTTAGAACCACGGGCTCCGGAATCAAGCATCATGTATACGGCGTTGAATCCCTGGTCAGCTTCGGTCATCTCCTTCATCAAGATATTACCCAAATCTGTATTTACGTGAGTCCACGCATCAATAACCTGGTTGTATCGTTCCTTGTTGGTGATGAAACCCATATTATAGTTATTGGTAATTTCCTCAACCTCCTTGCGACCGCGCTCAACAATAGCTTCCTTCTCTGGTGGAATAATAATATCACCAAGGTTGAATGACAATCCTGCGACATAAGCCATACGATAACCTAAGTTCTTGATTCCATCAAGGAATTCACAAGCCTTAGCCATACCAACAGCCTTGATAACATTAGAAATCAAACCACGGAGGGTTTTCTTGGAAATCACATCATTGAAGAAGCCAACTTCATCAGGAATGATACCATTAACGATGACACGTCCAACAGAAGTTTCTACCATTCGTTTCTGGATTGTACCATCAACCAAGTCGTCAACTACAACCTTAATCAAAGCATGAAGATCACATCGGCCCTCGTTACGAGCAATCAATGCCTCTTCAGGACCATAGAATGTCAAGCCCTCACCCTTTGCACCTGGACGAATCTTAGTAATATAGTAAAGACCAAGCACCATATCCTGAGAAGGAACGGTGATAGGCGCACCATTAGCTGGGTTGAGAATATTATGACTCTGAAGCATCAGGATTTGAGCCTCCAAAACAGCCTCATTGCTCAATGGAAGGTGAACAGCCATCTGGTCACCATCGAAGTCGGCGTTGAACGCTGTACATGCCAATGGATGCAACTGAATGGCCTTACCCTCAATCATCTTAGGCTGGAATGCCTGAATACCGAGTCGGTGAAGCGTAGGGGCACGGTTCAACATAACCGGATGACCCTTCATTACATTCTCAAGAATATCCCAGATAACTGGCTCGCGACGATCAACAATTTTCTTGGCACTTTTTACAGTCTTTACGATACCACGCTCTATCAACTTACGGATGATAAATGGTTTGTAAAGCTCTGCAGCCATCAGTTTTGGAAGACCACACTCACCCATCTTCAACTCTGGACCAACAACAATTACAGAACGGGCAGAATAGTCAACACGCTTACCCAGCAAGTTCTGACGGAAACGACCCTGCTTACCCTTTAAAGAGTCAGAGAGTGACTTCAAAGGACGATTGCTCTCACTCTTTACAGCAGAACTCTTGCGTGAGTTGTCGAACAAGCTGTCAACAGCCTCCTGCAACATACGCTTCTCGTTACGGAGAATAACCTCAGGAGCCTTGATCTCAACCAATCTCTTCAAACGGTTGTTACGGATAATCACACGACGATAGAGGTCATTCAAGTCTGATGTTGCAAAACGACCACCATCCAATGGTACCAACGGACGAAGCTCAGGTGGAGTAACAGGAATAATCTTCATGATCATCCATTCTGGCTTGTTAATACCTTTACTAGCACGGAAACCTTCTACAACTTGCAGACGCTTCAGAGCCTCAGTTTTACGCTGCTGACTTGAATCGTTATTTGCGCGATCGCGGAGTTCGTATGACAAAGAGTCAAGGTCTACATTCTGGAGCAACTGATAAATTGCTTCAGCACCCATTTTTGCTATAAACTTATTAGGGTCCGTATCGTCCAAAAGTTCATTGTCACCATTAGGATCATACTGGTCAAGAAGAGCCATATATTCATCTTCTGACAAGAGATCAAGTTTGTGAGAACCGTTCAATTCAAGACCATCAGCATCAGTCTTTCCCTCAAGAATACCAGGCTGGATAACTACATACTTCTCGTAGTAAATAACAGCATCAAGTTTCTTGGTCGGCATACCCAAAAGGTAACCAATCTTATTTGGAAGAGAACGGAAATACCAAATATGAGCAACAGGTACGACAAGCTCAATGTGACCAGAGCGTTCACGACGAACTTTCTTCTCTGTAACCTCTACACCGCATCGGTCGCAGACGATTCCCTTATAACGGATACGCTTGTACTTGCCGCAGGCGCATTCATAGTCCTTAGTAGGACCAAAAATACGCTCGCAGAACAAGCCATCACGTTCCGGCTTATATGTACGATAATTAATGGTTTCCGGTTTAGTAACCTCACCATACGAATTTTCCAAGATCTCCTCTGGCGAAGCGAGACCGATGGTAATCTTCGTAAAATTATTCTTTACCTTTGTATCTTTTTTGAAAGCCATGTTTCTATATATAAATTAGGGGTTCTCAAAATTAATCAAGTTTGATGCTCAAACCAAGGCCACGAAGCTCATGGAGCAATACGTTAAGTGACTCAGGAATACCAGGAGTTGGCATTGGATCGCCCTTTACGATTGCTTCGTATGCCTTGCTACGTCCTACAACATCATCTGACTTAACAGTCAGGATCTCCTGCAAAACGTGGCTTGCACCGAATGCCTCGATAGCCCAGACCTCCATCTCTCCGAATCGCTGACCACCAAACTGTGCTTTACCACCAAGTGGCTGTTGTGTAATCAAAGAGTATGGACCGATAGAACGAGCGTGCATCTTATCCTCAACCATATGACCTAACTTCAAGAAGTAAGTCATACCAACAGTAGCTGGCTGGTCGAACTGCTCTCCAGTCTCACCATCATAAAGGTAAGTTGAGCAGAAACGTGGCAAGCCTGCCTTATCTGTCCATTCAGAGAGATCATCCAATTTAGCACCATCAAAGATAGGAGTAGCAAACTTTACACCCAACTTTTTACCTGCAGCACCCAAGATACACTCGAAGATCTGACCAAGATTCATACGTGAAGGCACACCCAATGGATTCAATACCATATCAACAGGACGACCGTCAGCCATAAATGGCATATCCTCCAAACGAACTACCTTAGACACAATACCCTTATTACCATGACGACCGGCAAGTTTATCACCAACCTGGATCTTACGCTTCTTAGCAATATATACCTTAGCCATCTGAAGAATACCTGATGGAAGTTCATCACCAATAGTGATAGCAAACTTACGACGCTTTAATTCAGCATCAAGTTGCTTATACTTGCGGATATAGTTCATAATAAGTCTCTGAATCAAGCCATTGGTATGCTCATCCTTAGTCCACTTATTAGACTGAACACCATCATACTCCAAATTCTTCAAGGCTGTAGCAGTAAAGGTACTGCCCTTGGTAATAATCTCAGCACCTGTATAATCCTTAACACCCTCAGAAGTCATACCTTCTGTAAGTGTAAGCAACTTGTCTACGAGGATATCCTTCAAGTCATCACCCTTTGCCTCATACTCCTCATCAATCTTAGCAAGAATAATCTTATCCTGCTTCTTTGACTCACGGGTCTTGATAGCACGAGAGAACAACTTCTTGTCAATAACCACACCGCTCAATGATGGATTTGCCTTCAATGAAGAATCCTTCACATCACCAGCCTTATCACCAAAGATAGCGCGAAGCAACTTCTCTTCTGGTGAAGGATCACTTTCACCCTTAGGCGAAATCTTACCAATCATGATATCACCTGGTTCAATTCTTGCACCAACACGTACGATACCATTATCATCAAGATCCTTAGTAGCTTCCTCGCTGACATTAGGAATATCAGATGTGAACTCCTCTACGCCACGCTTCGTTTCACGGACATCAAGAGAATATTCGTCAACATGTACAGATGTCAATACGTCATCACGAACCATACGTTCAGAGATAACGACAGCATCCTCGTAGTTATAACCCTTCCAAGGAATATAAGCAACAAGCAAGTTACGGCCCAAAGCCAACTCACCGTTTTCTGTCGCATAACCCTCAGTCAGGATATCACCCTTCTTTACACGCTGTCCCTTATTACAGATAGGACGCAAGTCGATGGTCATATTCTGGTTGGTACGACGGAACTTAGGAATACGATACTCCTTCAAAGCTGGTTCGAAGCTTACAAACTCATCGTCTTCTGTGCGATCGTAAAGGATACGGATAGTTGTAGCATCAACATATTCGATAACACCCTCACCTTCTGCAGTAACCATAGTACGTGAATCCTCACAAACTTGCTTCTCAAGACCAGTACCAACTATTGGTGCATCATTATGAAGCAATGGTACAGCCTGACGCATCATGTTACATCCCATCAACGCACGGTGACCATCATCATGCTCCAAGAATGGAATCAAACCTGCGGATACAGAAGCAATCTGCTGTGGAGAGACGTCAACATAATCAACTTGATCCGGACCTACAACAGGATAATCAGCATCCTGACGACACTTTACTACATCACGAATGAAAGAACCATCAACAGTCAAAGGCGCATTACCCTGACCGATAATCTTAGACTCTTCATCTTCAGCAGTCAAGTATACAACATCCTCATTAGCCATATCGACCTTGCTATCATTCACCTTACGGTAAGGAGTAACAATAAAACCAAGATCATTAATCTTTGCATACATACAGAGAGAAGAAATCAAACCGATGTTTGGACCTTCAGGACTCTCAATAGGGCAAAGACGACCATAGTGTGTATAATGTACGTCACGAACCTCGAAACCGGCACGCTCACGAGACAAACCACCAGGACCTAAGGCAGAAAGACGACGCTTATGAGTTACCTCAGCCAGAGGGTTAGTCTGGTCCATGAACTGTGACAATGGATTAGTTCCAAAGAAAGAATTGATAACACTAGAGATTGTCTTAGCATTAATCAAATCTGTTGGAGTAAACACCTCATTGTCGCGAACATTCATACGTTCACGGATAGTACGGGTCATACGTGCCAAACCAATAGAGAACTGGTTAGCCAACTGCTCACCTACTGTACGAACACGACGATTAGACAAGTGGTCGATATCGTCAACTGTTGCACTAGAGTTGATCAGCTGAATAAGATATTTAATGATCTCAATAATATCTTCCTTAGTCAAGACACGAACATCAATGTCAGTATCAAGATTCAATTTCTTATTGATACGATAACGACCTACCTCACCCAGATCATAACGCTTATCAGAGAAGAACAGGTTTTGGAAAACCTCACGTGCACTTGCGTCATCTGCAGGATCTGCATTACGCAACTGACGATAGATATAGTTAACAGCTTCCTTCTCAGAGTTACTTGGATCCTTTGCCAAAGTATTGAAGATAATAGTAAACTTGTTGGCAGCTTCCTCATCCTTATGAAGCAGAACAGTCTGCGCTCCACTCTCAACAATCTCCTCAATATTATCAGCAGTAAGTTCAGTCTCACGCTCCATGATTACTTCATTACGCTCGATAGATACTACTTCACCAGTATCCTCATCAACGAAGTCCTCATTCCAACTCTTCAAAACACGAGCAGCAAGCTTACGACCAATAGCAGCCTTCATATTCTTCTTGTTAACCTTCACCTCCTCAGCGAGATCAAAAATCTGAAGAATATCCTTATCCTGTTCGTAACCAATAGCACGCAACAATGTGGTTACAGGCAACTTCTTCTTACGATCGATATATGCATACATTACATTGTTAATGTCAGTTGCAAATTCAATCCAGCTTCCCTTGAAAGGAATGATACGAGCAGAATAAAGCATGGTACCATTTGCATGAACACCCTGGCTAAAGAACACACCAGGAGAGCGATGAAGCTGAGAAACAACAACACGCTCAGCACCATTAATCACGAAAGTACCATTATCGGTCATATATGGGATAGTACCAAGGAACACATCCTGAATAAATGTACCGAAATCCTCATGATCAGGATCAGTACAATACAGTTTCATCTTAGCCTTCAAAGGTACACTATATGTAAGACCACGCTCCAAACACTCATCAATAGAATAGCGAGGAGGGTCGATATAGTAATCCAAGAACTCAAGAACGAAATTGTTACGTGTATCGGTAATAGGGAAGTTCTCAGAGAACACCTTATACAAACCGTCATTCTTGCGTTCCTCAGGCGGAGTATCCAACTGTAAGAAGTCCTTGAAAGACTTTAACTGCACATCGAGGAAATCCGGATATGGATACGGATTATGCACGCTGGCAAAATTTACTCTGTTATCAACAATTTTTGTAGCCATTAGAAGTTATTAAATGGGTTTTATTAATAATATAATAAAAGACACAAAAAGGTTAGGACTCACCTACTTGGAGAATCCTAACCATTTATATAAAAAATGTATTACTCTAATTACTTGAGCTCTACCTTAGCACCGGCCTCTTCGATAGCCTTCTTAAGGTTCTCAGCCTCGTCCTTAGCTACACCTTCCTTGATTGTAGAAGGAGCACCGTCTACGAGATCCTTAGCCTCTTTCAAACCGAGACCACAAGCCTCCTTAACAGCCTTTACAACCTGGAGCTTAGCGCCACCAACCTCAGCGAGGACTACGTCGAATGTAGACTTCTCCTCAGCTGCAGCTGCACCACCAGCAGCAGGACCAGCAGCTACAGCTACAGCTGCAGCAGCAGGCTCAATACCATACTCGTCCTTGAGGACTGTTGCCAACTCATTAACTTCCTTAACAGTAAGATTTACTAACTCTTCTGCAATAGCTTTGATATCTGCCATTTTATTCTAAATTTTATTTTTGTTTATACTATAATTAATGATAACATTGTGATTGATTACTCAGGACGCTCGCCCAATGTCTTAAGCACACCATGAATAGTGTTGCTTCCTGATTGAAGAGCTGAAACAACGTTCTTTGCAGGTGACTGGAGCAAAGCAACAATCTCTGCGATAACTTCGTTCTTGCTCTTGAGAGCTGAAAGCTCTGCAAGTTTGTCTGCGCCAACGTAGAAGCTTTCCTCTGCATAAGCAGCCTTCAATGTTGGAACATCTTCCTTGTCATATTCCTTCAACAACTTAGCTGGTACATTAGCTGTATTAGCAAACAACACAGCAGTAGTACCCTTCAAGTAGCCATAGAGCTCAGAGAAATCGATATCTGAAGCCTCGAACGCCTTGTGAAGCAAGGAATTCTTAACAACAACCATCTTAATCTCGCTCTGGAAGCACTTGCGACGGAGTGCGCTTGTCTTCTCTGCATTCAATCCTGTAACATCTACAAGATAGAAATGAGGAAACTCCTGCAACTTCTGTCCAAGTTCAGCGATAATAGTATCTTTAACTTCTTTCTTCATTTTACAAAACTTTTAGAGTTATTCAACTGATTTAGGATCAATCTTGATACCCTTACTCATAGTGCTAGAAATAAAGATACTCTTGATATATGTACCTTTAGCAGCAGCAGGCTTCAGCTTGATAACTGTGTTGATGAACTCCTTAGCATTTCCATAGATCTGCTCAGAAGTCATTCCAACCTTACCGATTGAAGTATGGATAATACCAGCCTTATCAACCTTAAAGTCGATCTTACCTTGCTTAACTTCCTTTACTGCCTTAGCAACATCCATAGTTACAGTGCCACTCTTAGGGTTAGGCATCAAACCACGAGGACCGAGTACACGACCCAAAGGACCAATCTTACCCATACAAGAAGGCATTGTGATGATGACATCAATATCTGTCCAACCACCCTTAATCTTCTCAACGTATTCGTCAAGACCTACATAATCAGCGCCTGCTTCCTTAGCAGCAGCTTCCTGATCAGGAGTACAGAGTGCGAGCACGCGAGTAACCTTACCTGTTCCGTTTGGCAATGAAACAACGCCACGAACCATCTGGTTAGCCTTACGTGGATCAACACCTAAGCGTACATCAATATCAAGAGATGCATCAAACTTGGTAGTGGTAATTTCCTTTACCAACTCTGAAGCCTCCTTCAATGTGTATGCCTTCCCTGCTTCAACCTTATCAGCTACTGATTTTTGATTTTTTGTCAGTTTACTCATTTTTCTAATTGAAGTTTTAAATTATTTACCAGGGAAGTCCCCTTTTACAGTAATACCCATACTTCTTGCAGTACCAGCGATGAGCTTCATAGCTGATTCTACAGTAAAGCAGTTCAAGTCCTTCATCTTATCCTCAGCGATTACCTTTACCTGATCCCAAGTAAGAGAAGCAACCTTCTGACGATTAGGCTGAGCAGAACCTGACTTGATTTTGGCAGCCTCTTTCAATTGAACTGCAGCAGGTGGAGTTTTGATAATAAAATCAAAAGACTTGTCAGTATAATAAGTAATAACTACTGGCAACACTTTACCTGCTTTGTCCTGGGTACGGGCGTTGAATTCCTTGCAGAATCCCATAATATTAATACCCTTAGAACCCAATGCAGGTCCTACTGGAGGTGAAGGATTCGCAGCGCCACCTTTAATCTGTAATTTGATTAATCCAGCAACTTCTTTAGCCATTTCTTTGTTAATATTTAAAATTGAAACTTATAAGGAATAACAATCTCGTAACAGAATCCTATTCCTTTTCTACTTGCATAAAACCTAATTCCAACGGAGTTTTACGTCCGAAGATCTTAACCGTAACTTTCAGCTTATGCTTTTCAGCATTAACCTCTTCAACGATTCCGCTGAAACCACTGAATGGACCTTCCATAACCTTAACGGTATCATTAACCAAGTAAGGACAATCAAGATTCTCCTCAAACTCAGTCTCCTCAGCAGAACCCAGCATACGATTGATATCGCGCTGTGGAACTGGTGTTGGTTCATCCAAACCTCCAAGGAAACCCAAAACATTAGGGAGGAAACGCAACGTATGCGCTACATCACCCTTCAGTTTGGCCTCCACAAAAACATAACCTGGAAGAGAGACCTTTTCTTTAACAACTCTCTTTCCATTACGCACAGTTGCATGCTTCTCAACTGGAATCAACACCTGAGAAACATTTGCTGCTAGTAAGTCATTGTGCTTCATTTCAGCTTCGATGTATTCTTTCACCTTAGCTTCCTTACCACTAACGGCTTTAAGCACATACCATTTATTTCCTGCGTCTGCCATTTCCTTAAAAAATTAACCTGGATAAACTACACCCATAAAGGCTTTGAAAATAGAATCCATCGCGAACACAACAAGTGCAATGACTAGGGAAGCAGATAATACAACCATTGCACTATGAGTAAGTTCGGCACGTGATGGCCAAGTAGTCTTATGCGCAAGTTCATCGTAACATGCCTTGCAATAATTTACTATTTTATTCATATTATCTTCTATTTAGCACGGGTTGAAGGGCTCGAACCCTCGACACCTGGTTTTGGAGACCAGTGCTCTACCAACTGAGCTAAACCCGTAGAAAGACTCCCGCTCCCTTAGGAGGGGAGTCTGATATATATAGCAAATTAGATAAATCTAAATTACTTGATATCGTCGAGAATTGTTGTAATCTGACCAGAACCTACTGTACGACCACCCTCACGGATAGCGAAACGAAGACCCTCGTTCAAAGCAACCTTGTAGATCAACTCTACCTCAATCTCTACGTTATCACCAGGCATTACCATCTCAACTCCCTCTGGAAGCTTGATTTCACCGGTACAGTCCATAGTACGGAGATAGAACTGAGGACGATACTTGTTACCGAATGGAGTGTGACGACCACCCTCTTCCTTCTTCAATACATAGATAGAAGCCTTGAAGTGATCGTGAGGAGTAATAGCACCTGGGTGTACAACTACCATACCACGCTTAACCTCAGCCTTATCGATACCACGGAGAAGCAAACCTACGTTATCACCAGCTTCACCCTCAGCAAGGATCTTACGGAACATCTCAACACCAGTAATAACTGACTTCTTGTCCTCACCAAGACCGAGCAACTGAACTTCGTCACCTACCTTGCAACGACCAGTCTCAATACGACCTGTAGCAACAGTACCACGACCTGTAATTGAGAACACATCCTCGATAGGCATCAAGAATGGCTTATCAATCTCGCGCTCTGGCTCCTGAATCCACTCATCAACTGTATCCATCAAAGTCTCAACAGACTTAACCCACTTCTCAACACCGTTCAAAGCACCGAGAGCAGAACCACGTACAATTGGAGTATCCTCCTCGTAACCATACTGCTCGAGAATCTCACGAAGCTCCATCTCAACGAGTTCAAGCATCTCCTCATCATCAACCATATCGCACTTGTTCAAGAAAACAACCAAACGAGGTACGTTTACCTGACGTGCAAGAAGTACGTGCTCACGTGTCTGTGGCATAGGACCATCAGTAGCAGCACAAACCAAGATTGCACCATCCATCTGAGCAGCACCAGTAACCATGTTCTTTACATAGTCAGCGTGTCCAGGACAGTCAACGTGTGCATAGTGACGCTTTGCTGTCTCATACTCGATGTGAGCAGAGTTGATAGTGATACCACGCTCTTTCTCCTCAGGAGCATTATCAATCTGATCGAATGACTTAACTGCCTCAGATGTACCGAGCTTCTCGTTCAATACCTTAGAGATAGCAGCGGTCAGAGTAGTCTTACCATGGTCAACATGACCAATTGTACCAATGTTAACATGCGGTTTGGTACGCACGAATTCTTCTTTAGCCATAGCTTTTCTTTTTATTTATATAAATGAATAATCTGTTCCTCTACCATCCTAAGCATCTAGAACGATAGAGCTGTAACTGAGAGTTGAACTCAGGACCTCTTCCTTACCAAGGAAGTGCTCTACCACTGAGCTATTACAGCAAGTTAATAAATTGAGCGGAAAACGGGGCTCAAACCCGCGACCCCCAGCTTGGAAGGCTAGTGCTCTATCAACTGAGCTATTTCCGCTTATCAAAGAAAGTGGGTAGTGATGGATTCGAACCACCGAAGGCATAGCCAGCAGATTTACAGTCTGCCCCATTTGGCCACTCTGGTAACTACCCAAACTTTTCTTTTTCTGAGCCTCTTGTCGGATTCGAACCAACGACCCCGAGATTACAAATCACGTGCTCTGGCCAACTGAGCTAAAGAGGCAATCTTTACAGCCGCAATACGGCTAAATTTCCATCTACCGGAAAACGGCTGCAAAGATACAACTATTTTTTGAATCAACAAAATTTTTTCGAGTTTTTTTTTATCGATTCCTTGATTTTTCTTTAAATTTGGTCAATTGAACCTTCATTGAGTCCACTGCCTGGTCAATTCCTTCCTCAAAAGTGTCACATGTCTTTTCTACGAACAACTTGGTTCCAGGGACAGCAACTTCCAGATGAACTTCCTTATTCAAGGCAGTAGCAGGCTTCACGACCTTTAATTGCACCTCTACTTTCTGTATATCTTCAAAAGTTTTTTCTAACTTGGCGACTTTCTTTTCGATAAACGCCTGTAACTTCTCGGTAGCGTCGAAGTGAATCGACTGAATCTTAATTTCCATAGTTACCTCCATTTTTTAAAAGGTTACGCCCGAGGATGGGCTTCAATATAAACTCGTTTCAACTGTTCAAACGTTGTATGCGTATAAATCTCGGTCGTCGAGAGTTTCGCATGTCCTAACAGTCTTTTCAAACTTTCAATTCCTGCACCATGATTCAACATTGCAGTAGCAAACGTATGCCTCAACACGTGCGGACTTTTCTTTTTCAACGAGCAAACCCTTGCGAGGTTCTCCTTCACGATTTCTCTGACTTGAACCGGACTCATCCGTCCGCCCTTATCCGCAAGCAAAAGAGCTCCAGTCTTAACCATCACCCTTTGTGCTCTTAGAGCCAAATATTCCGAAAGAGCATTTTTAAGCTCGTCACCAAAAGGAACTATACGTTGTTTGTTTCCCTTACCCGTAATCTTTATCTCTTTTTTGATAAAGTTCACATCGTCAACATCAAGTCCTATCAACTCTGACAATCGCATCCCCGTCTCATAGAACAATATTATAATAGTACGTGCGCGTACATTATTATAATCATCGCCCCACATTTTCCTGTCAAGCAACTCATCCATCTCATTTTCTTTCAAGAATTGAGGTAGCGGTCTACTTTCCTTAGGTCCTTTGAGGCTATGAGCGGGATCCGACTCCACATAATGTCTGACTAAAGCAAACCGATAGAACATTTTCAAAGCACTCAACCGGCGATTAACCGAGGTTGCCTTATTTCCTGCATCTATCATATGCTCCATCCAGTTGCGAATCATATCAGAATCAACAGATTCCCAAGTGAAGGATTCAGACAAGTTCCTAGCATACTGCTCAAAGAGTTTCAAATCTTCGCGATAGTTTTCTACCGTTCTCTGCGACCTGTTCAGTTCAGAGCGCAAATATTCCAAGAACTTATCTATACTCAACATAACGTCGTACCTTTTTCATTTCGGCAACGAAGTTACGAAAATTATTTTAAACTACCAAATTTTTTGAGGATTTTTTACTTTTATTCCTCGTTTGCACGCAACTGCTGTACGTAGATGGCGTGTTCCATCTTGAGACGCTTCAAAACAGAAGGCTTGTCATACTGCTGACGAGCACGAAGCTCCTTAACAACACCTGTCTTTTCGAATTTTCTCTTAAACTTCTTGAGAGCTCTCTCGATGTTCTCACCGTCTTTAACTGGTACAATAATCATTTTTTTGCTTTTAATTTATTATGTTAAACTTATGTTATTCAATGCGAAATATGGCAATGCCACAATTTGCGGGTGCAAAATTACATCTATTTTATCAAACTACCAAGTTTTTCTTCAACTTTTTACTCTAAAATGTTCATTTTATGGGTTTTGTAGCATTTTCAAGCCATATTTTCTCCTCTTCATCAAGGAAAGGAGACAATTTTTCATAAACTGAATGATGATAAGCATTGAGCCAGTCAATCTCTTCAGGCAACAACATATCAACATCTATAGGAGTGGTGTCTATAGGACAAAGAGTAAGAGGCTCTATCTGCAGGAATTTACCGAACTCAGTAGACATGTAGTCTGAAATCAGCACCGTATTTTCTATTCTTACGCCAAACTTACCTGCCAAATACAAACCAGGCTCATCAGTCAAGGTCATTCCAGCTCTCAAAGGTGTAGGCATCCACTCCATTCTTATTTGATGAGGGCCTTCGTGCACACAGAGATACGAACCTACTCCATGGCCTGTACCATGCAAGAAATTATATCCTTCACGCCACATACACTCTCTTCCTACAGCATCCAACTGTGTTCCTGATGCACCATCGGGGAATTTAACCAATTCCAACTGAATATGCGCTTTCAGGACCAAGGTATAAATATGCTTCATCTCTTCAGATACAGGTCCCAAAGCAATGGTACGGGTAATATCAGTAGTACCATCCTGGTATTGAGCCCCAGAGTCTATCAAGATCAAGCCTTCCGGTTTCAGAACGACATCTGTTTCAGGAGTTGCCTCATAATGGACAATTGCTCCATGCTGCGCATAGCCGGCAATCGTATCAAAAGAAATATCTCTGAACAGTTTCTGTTCGGCACGTAGCGATGTTAATTTCTCATCAATGGAAATTTCTGTTTGTCCGCCAGCCTCAACAGCAGGTTTCAGCCACTTCAAGAACTTAACCATAGCAACACCATCTTTAAGCATCGCACTACGGTAGCCCTCTATTTCTGCTTTATTTTTCACAGCCTTCATAGCCGGAATAGGAGAACCAGCAGCAACAATTTCCTGGCATTTTACAGCTTTCCACAGATAATAGCTCGTTTCATTTCCATCTAACAGGATATTATATTCCGAATATGATTCAAGGCATTTTTCCACCTTATTATATTTATAGAGAGAAACCTGATTGTCTTGAAGATACTGTTTTACTTCAGGAGATAATTTATTATCATCCACGAAAAGAGAAACTTTATCGCTCTCAATCAACAAATAACTTACAAATACAGGATTGCAATGAACATCTGTACCACGAAGATTCAAAGTCCAAGCAATATCATCCAAAGCAGAAACGAGCATACCATCTGCATGAAGTCCTCTCAAAGACTTACGGATACGGGCCACCTTAGAGGCTAGCGTCTCTCCAGCATATTCCAATGGTTGAATTTCTACAGGATTTGCAGGAAGCGAAGGACGATTCTCCCAAATCTGTTCCAAAGGGTCCAAATTAGTCCTAAGCGTAATTCCACCGAGTTTACGGAGAGAATAGCTTAAATCTTTAACATAATTATAAGAGTTGACCATGCCATCAAGTCCAACTTCAGGAGATTGTACATCCTGCAATTCTTTTCCCAACCATTCTGCGATAGTAGGCGTACCTTCCATTTTCAGCCTCATCAGCTGATATTCAGTACCTTCCAACTGTTCTTCCGCAGCCAGGAAGTAGCGGGAATCAGTCCATAAAGCAGCCGATTTCATTGTAACGACAGCAGTACCAGCCGACCCGTTAAAACCAGAGATCCACTCTCTTCCTCGCCAATGGTCGGCAACATACTCGCTCTGATGAGCATCTGTACTAGGGAAGATGAAAGCAGAAAGATGTTCACGCTTCATCAACTCCCTCAATCTAGCTAAACGTAATTCGATTTCATTCATAATTGTTATGCAATTTAATGTTTAACTTAACTCCAAATAATGCATTTTGCTAATTAGAGATTACAAAGATAACATTTTTAAGAATTAACAACAAATTTAAGCGCAAAAATATGCACGATTTACATTACTTTTTATTAATTTTGCGGTCGGAAAGTAAAAAGAAGGAGTTTTACAAACTTTATTTCAGATACATTCCGCTATTTTTCAGGAGAAAAAGATTATAAACATTTAAAAAAGAATTGTAGTTATGAATTTTTTAACAAATGACAAACTCGTTATCGTCGGTGCAGGCGGTATGATCGGTTCTAACATGGTACAGAGCGCTTTGATGCTCGGTCTTACTCCAAACATCTGTCTTTATGATATCTTCGAGCCAGGTGTACATGGTGTTTTCGATGAGATTCAGCAGTGCGCATTCCCAGGTGTTAACGTAACTTATACTGTTAACCCAGAGGAGGCTTTCACTGGTGCTAAATATATCATTTCTTCTGGTGGTGCTCCTCGTAAGGAGGGTATGACACGTGAGGATCTTCTTAAGGGCAACTGCAAGATTGCTGCTGAATTTGGTGACAACATCAAGAAGTACTGCCCAGAGGTTGAGCACGTAGTTGTTATCTTCAACCCAGCTGACGTTACAGCTCTTACAGCACTTATCCACTCAGGTTTGAAGCCAAACCAGTTGACATCACTCGCAGCTCTCGATTCTACTCGTCTGCAGCAGGCTTTGGCCCTCGAGTTCGGTGTACAGCAGGATAAGGTTACTGGCGCTCACACTTATGGTGGTCACGGCGAGCAGATGGCTGTATTTGCTTCTCAGGTTAAGGTTGACGGCAAGCCATTGGCAGAGATGGGTCTTTCTGACGAGCGTTGGGAAGAGATCAAGCACCACACAGTACAGGGTGGTTCTAACATCATCAAGCTCCGCGGCCGTTCTTCATTCCAGAGCCCAGCTTACAACGCAGTTAAGATGATCGAGGCAGCTATGGGTGGCGAGAAGTTCACATTGCCAGCAGGTTGCTATGTAAACCACGACAAGCTCGGTTTCAAGAACGTAATGATGGCTATGCCTACTACTATCGACAAGACTGGTGTTCACTTCACAGAGCCTGCAGGTACTGAGGAAGAGCTCGCTAGCCTCCAGAAGTCTTACGAGCACCTTTGCAAGATGCGCGATGAGATCGTAGAGCTTGGCATCGTTCCTCCAGTAGCTGAGTGGAAAGAGATGAACCCTAACTTGTAATTCTCCGCTTCGGATTTTTAGAAGTTAACTCGATAAGGGCTGAATCGTGAAAATGCTTCATGATTCAGCCTTTTTTCATTTATTTTTCCCCTATAGCGACCATTTATCCCCAAATACGCCATATCGTTACATTTTTCTGTAAATCAGGTTATACGAATTTGGCATTATTTTTGTAATTTTGCACACAGAAATAACAAACAAGAAAGGATAATAGAAAATTATGGAATTGATAAAGAACAAATCATTCGGGGGCGAGCGCCCTCTTTTCGGTGCTCACGATGTACGTTTAGAAGATATTACGATTACAGATGGCGAATCGGGCATCAAGTGCTGCCAAAACATAGAATGCCACCATTCCAAGTTTTATGGCAAATACCCTTGGTGGCATGTGGACGGTTCCCTTATCACAGACTGCTACTTCGCCCCAGAAAGCCGTTCGGCCATCTGGTATAGTGATAATATGGTGATGAAAGACTGCACCATCGATGGGCCTAAGTTCTTCCGCGAAATGAAGAATCTGGATTTGGAGAACGTAAACATCACAGATGCTGATGAGACTTTCTGGAAGGTAGATGGCTTGAAACTGAAGAACGTAAAACTCCACGATGGAACTTATCCATTCATGTTCTCCAAGAATATCTATGTAGATGGACTTGAGAGCGACTCTAAATATGTATTCCAATACTGCAGAAATGTGGAGATTCACAACGCAAAGATTACAACCAAGGACAGTTTCTGGGAATGCGAGAATGTAACCGTCTATGATTCGGAACTGAATGGTGAGTATCTTGCCTGGCACAGCAAGAACATCAAGTTCGTACGTTGCCACATCAGCGGCGAGCAGCCTCTCTGCTACATGGACCATGTAACTCTGGAGGATTGCACCTTTGATAAGGAATGCGACCGTGCCTTTGAGGATTGCACCAACATCGATGCACAGATCAAGGGAAGTATCACCAATATCAAGAACCCTATTTCCGGAAGAATCGAGGCAGACGAAGTGGGAAGCGTAACATATACTGAGTTTGCCAAAGCGCCAAAGGGTGTATGTAAAATCACAGATAAATCGAAATAGTTTAAGAGGTAATGATAGAAATGACAACAATCAAGTAAATTACTTATTGTTCCCATAACTAATTATTCTTACACTTAACTGAAATCTCCGTTCATAGACACTGAACGGCCGTTCAAAAGCTTTGAATGTACGTTCAATGTCTTTGAACGGAGATTCAAAGTCTATGAACGAAGATTTCAATTAGGAGAAAAAGAGAATTATCCTATATAAATAAGAGATTTATCCTATATAAATAGAAGAAATAACATAGATAGAAAACAAATATGAAATACAATTTTGATGAAATCATCGAACGTCGTGGAACCAACTCATACAAATGGGATCTGGTGAAGGAAGACGGCGTTATTCCGATGTGGGTAGCAGATATGGACTACCAGACAGCTCCCTGCATCATCGAAGCCCTGCAGAAGCGCGTAGCTCATGGCATCTTCGGCTATACCCTCGTACCGGATTCTTATTACGAGGCTATCATCAGCTGGTTCTCCCGCCGCCACCAGTGGAAGATAGAGAAAGACTGGATTCTTTATACTTCAGGCGTTGTACCAGCCATTTCCTGCTGTCTGAAAGCCATCTGCATGCCTGGCGAAAAGGTATTGGTACAGACACCTGTCTACAACTGCTTCTTCTCCTGCATTACAAACAGCGGCTGCGAAGTAGTAGAAAACGAACTGAAACGTGTGGGCAACTGCACTTATGAGATAGATTTCGAAGACTTCGAGCGTAAATGTGCCGATGAGAAGACCACAGCCTTCATCCTCTGCAATCCTCACAATCCAGCCGGAAGAGTGTGGAAGAAAGAGGAACTTGAGCGAATGAACGACATCTGTCTCAAGCACGGGGTAAAGGTCATCGCAGATGAAATTCATTGCGAGCTCATCATGCCAGGCTATCAGTATACTCCATTTGCCAGCATCAGCGAAGCTTGCCGTGACAACTGCGTAGTATTGAATTCTCCATCAAAGTCATTCAATATTGCAGGACTTCAGATAGCCAACATTATCTGTCCGGATGCAACATTGCGCCGCCGCATCAACCGTGCCATCAACATCAACGAGGTTTGTGACGTAAACCCATTCGGTGTCATCGCTCTCCAGGCAGCTTACAATGAGGGAGAAGAATGGTTGGATGAATTGAACCAATATCTCTACGAGAACTATCAGGCAGTAAAGGAATTCTTCAATACCGAATTGCCGCAAGTTCGCGTTACCCGCCTTGAAGGCACCTACCTGGTATGGCTCGATATCCTGCCATTCGAACTGTCAAGCGACGAGGCTTATGAAAAGCTGATGAATGATGGCAAGGTATTCGTCAACAGTGGTACGATGTATGGCAGAAAGGCTGGTCAGGGCTACCTGCGCCTCAACATCGCCTGTCCTCGCAAGACCCTGATGCAGGGCCTGATTCGCATCGCACGAGTTCTCAGCCAGTATATGGATGAAGAGGATTTAAGCGGATGCCCTGCATAAAAGAGCGAAGAAAGAGAAAAGATTTCTAAATAAAATGTTTAAAACAAGATAAGATGGAAAATGAAGTTTTGAAAGCCATTAAGGAGAGAAGAAGTATTCGTCGCTTCAAGTCAGATCAGATTACCGACGAAGAGTTGAAGACGGTATTGGAAGCCGGCACATGGGCAGCAACAGGTCATGGAACCCAGGAGCCTTTCATCATTGCCGTTCAGAATCCTGAGATTTGCGCCCAGCTTCGCAAGATGAACGCAGAAATCATGGGTGTAGAAAGCGATCCTTACTATGGAGCACCAACCATCGTTATCGTTCTGGCACCAGAAAGCAACGTTAACGGTGTGAAAGATGGCAGCCTTATCTTAGGCAATATGATGCTTGCTGCCCACTCTATCGGCCTTGCATCTTGCTGGATTAACCGTGAAGACGGCATGTTTGCATCAGAAGAAGGCAAGAAGCTGATGAAGGACTGGAATCTTCCAGAAGGTTTGATGGGAGTAGGAGCCTTAGCCTTGGGTTATGCTTCTGCGCATCCTCATACCGTAAAACCAAGAAAAGAGGATTACTACCGCATTATCAAATAAAGGTAGGATGCCTGGTTTACGGCACATACATTTACAAGAAAAGGTCTCATGAAGAAAAACATTCATGAGACCTTTTTATATATGTATATAATCAAGCTATTACAACTTTACACTTGCCAAGACCTTATCAGTAGCGCCAGCCAAATGAGCCACGAAGGCACCAGCCTTATCGCCAGCCTGATTCAGGAAGGCCTCATCATTCATCAGAGAACTCATCAAACCTGAGAAATCCTCATAGGTATTGATTTCAAAACCTCCACCCGATTTCAGCAAGCCCTGAGCCTCCTGAAACTTTTTATTGTTCGGACCAAAGATAACCGGCATATTCCATACGGCAGCCTCCAAGGTGTTATGAATACCTACACCAAAACCACCACCGATATAAGCCACATCACCATAGTTGTACATACTGCTCAACAATCCGAAACAATCGATGATCAAGACATCAGCCTCCGCAGCTTCTTCAGGAGTAGTTTGCGTATAGCGCACTACCTTCTTGCCCTTTATCAGAGAAAGAATCAACTTCAGATGCTCTTCAGCGATGACATGAGGAGCAATCAGCAGGCGCCAATCCTTATGCTCATTAAAGAAAGGTATAAAGATATTCTCATCTGGTGGCCAAGAGCTACCGGCAACAAATACCTTGAAATCATGATGTGGTACATCCGCAGACTGAGATGAAGCTACTCCTGTTCTGAAAGCCTCGCAAATCGGCAATTGCTTGGCAGCCTCCTTTATCTGGAGAACACGGTCGAAACGGGTATCTCCTACCACATCCACAGCCGTGATGCCGATACCTTCGAGCAATCGCTTACTCTCTTCGTTCTGTACGAAGAAACGGGTAAAGCACTTCAGCACTCCAGCATAGTTTCTTCCATACCATTTGAAGAACACCTGATCCTCGCGGAAGATACTGCTCACGCTATAAGTAGGAATGTTGCGATGCTTCAGGATATGAAGGAAATTAGACCAGAACTCATACTTGATGAAGAAAGCCATCACAGGACGTACCAATCTAAGGAAACGGATGGCGTTCAACCGAGTATCCACCGGCATATAACAGATGATGTCAGCTCCCTCATAGTTCTTGCGCACCTCATAACCTGAAGGAGAATAGAAGGTAAGCAAAATCTTATACTGAGGATAGTCCTTGCGGATACGTTCCATCAAAGGTCGTCCCTGTTCAAACTCACCGAGCGATGCAGCATGAAACCAAATGTACTTAGCGTTAGGATCCACCTTCTGCTTCAATATTTTGAAAGCCTCACGCTCACCACGCCACATCTTGCGCACCTTTTCATTAAACAGACTTGCAATGGCTATGCCCCAAAGGACAAAATATATTACGATATTATAGATCATGATATTTCTTTATATTGGTTACTATCTATAAATACGTGAACTCTCTGAATAGCCTTCAGCAACATGCTGCAGAAAGCCATTCAGAGAGAAATTATTGTGAATTAACCCAAAACTTCGATTGCCTTGCGAAGACGGCGCAGAGTTTCCTCCTTGCCAAGGAAGGCTGAGATATCGAACATACCCGGGCCCTTACCCTCACCTACGAGAGTCAGACGGAATGCGTTCATCACATCACCCAGCTTATAGCCCTTATCCTCTACCCATTTCATCACGACAGGTTCCTGACCTTCGATAGAGAAATCCTCAATACCTTCAAGCACATCAGCAAGTTCTGTCATCTGCTGTGCAGAATATTCCTTCCAGCGCTTCTTGGCTGTCTTAGCATCATACTCTGTAGGAGCAATGAAGAAGAAAGAACACAATGGCCACAGTTCATAGACAAAGTTCACACGATCCTTCATCATGTGTACCACCTGTTTTACGCGGTCCAGAGTTTCCTCTACACCATTGTTGGCAACAATAGGGGCAAAGAGGTTAGCTATTTCATCATCGCTCTTCATCAGAATGTATTCGTGGTTGAACCAGATTCCCTTCTTGAAGTCGAACTTGGCACCAGCCTTAGAGCAACGTGAAATATCAAAAGCCTTCACCAGTTCATCAAGAGAGAAGATTTCCTGTTCTGTACCAGGATTCCAGCCGAGGAGCGCCAGGAAGTTGACTACAGCCTCTGGGAAGTAGCCACTCTCACGATAACCGGAAGAAACCTCGCCAGTCTTAGGATCATGCCATTCCAGCGGGAATACCGGGAAACCGAGGCGGTCGCCATCACGCTTACTCAGCTTACCTTTACCTTCAGGCTTAAGAAGCAAAGGAAGATGTGCAAAACGAGGCATGGTATCTTCCCAACCGAAAGCCTTATAAAGAAGTACGTGCAAAGGCGCACTAGGCAACCACTCCTCACCACGGATTACATGAGAGATTTCCATCAGGTGGTCGTCTACGATATTTGCCAGGTGATAAGTTGGCAATTCATCAGCACTCTTATAAAGTACCTTATCATCCAGGATATCACTCATTACCTTCACGTCACCACGAATCATATCGTTCACGTGAATTTCCTGTCCCGGTTCAATCTTGAAACGTACAGTATACTGCTTTCCGTCAGCAATCAGCTTATCAACCTCTTCCTTAGAAAGAGTCAGAGAGTTGCGCATCTGCATACGAGTATGAGCATCATACTGGAAATTCTGGATTTCGGCACGTTTCGCTTCCAACTCCTCAGGAGTATCAAAAGCAATATACGCCTTATCGTTATCCAAGAGCTGCTGAACATACTGCTTATAAATATCACGACGTTCACTCTGGCGATAAGGTCCATGCTCTCCACCGAAACTTACACCCTCGTCAAACTGGATACCCAGCCACTTGAAAGATTCCAGGATATATTCTTCGGCTCCAGGCACGAAACGATGAGAATCTGTATCCTCAATACGGAACACCAGCTCACCTCCATGTTGGCGAGCAAACAAATAATTATACAGAGCGGTACGAACACCGCCAATGTGCAATGCACCCGTTGGACTAGGGGCAAAACGCACCCTTACTTTTCTATCTGCCATGTCTTTTTATAGCTATTTTCAAATTTTTCTGCAAATTTACATCTTTTTTTGCGATTTTAGCCGTTTTTTTTCGTATTTTCGCACTGTAAAACGAAATAAGTAAGAAAAAAGTAGGAAAATGAGCATATTTAACAACCCAGAAGAGAACTATTGGCGCAATTTCGCCACAAAAACGGTTTTGATATTAATTACCGTTGCTATCATTGTTTGGTTCCTTCCTCGCAACGAAGGAAGGATGTTCAGGTACGATGTTGGAAAGCCATGGATGTATGGTTCCGTCATCGCAAAATTTGACTTTCCGATCTATAAGACCGATGAAGCCATCAAGCGTGAACAGGATTCGCTGATGAAGCAATTCCAACCTTATTATTCTGTCAATGAATCCATCGGCAGCGAACAGGTGAGCCGTTTCCTGCACGACTTCAGCCAAGGTGTACCAGGTTTGCCAAAAGAATATGTGGGACTCATAGCCCACCAGCTTCAGCGCCTTTATCAGACCGGCATCATCGCTACCACGGAATATAATCGTATCTACAAAGATTCTACCAGTATGATACGAATTATCAACGGAAAGAATGTGAAGAGCGTACCTATCGGTTCGTTCTACTCTACTATTGCCGCTTACGAACGCATCTTCTACGATGAGAAACTGGCAACCCAGCGACAGCTTTTATCCCGTTGCAACCTCAATAATTATGTTGAAGCCAACGTCATATACGATAAGGGAAGAAGCGAGGCAGAGAAAGCCGACATGATGAGCAGCATTCCACTGGCAAGCGGAATGGTGATGAGCGGTCAGAAGATTGTGGATCGTGGTGAAGTGATTACGAACAACACCTATCGGGTGCTCAATTCATTCGATAAGGAGATGAAGCGCCGCAGTTCTACCCAGGAAGAGCTGACAACCACTATCATCGGACAGGTACTGTTTATCTTCATTCTTGTCATGCTGTTTACCTCTTATCTCTCACTTTTCAGAAAAGACTATTTTGATAAGCCGCGCAGCATTACCATGCTTTATGCGATGATTACGCTGTTCCCTATCTTTGTGTCACTCATGATGAAACACAATTTCTTCAGTGTCTATATCATCCCATTTGCCATGGCGCCTATCTTCGTACGTGTGTTTATGGACTCGCGTACAGCCTTTATCAGCCATGTTACGATGATTCTCATTTGTGCAGCAGCGGTAAAGTACCAGTACGAGTTTATCATCGTACAGCTGGTAGCTGGTCTTGTTGCTATTTACAGTTTGCGTGAACTCAGCAAGCGCTCGCAGATATTCATCACAGCCCTGTTGGTAACTATAGCCAGCAGTGTAGTATATCTTGCCCTTCAGCTGATGCAGGACAACCAGGTGTTCAACGTAGATGCCAGCATGTATACCTACTTTACCGTAAACGGCATCTTCCTGCTACTCTCTTATCCGCTCATGTACATTATAGAAAAGATGTTTGGATTTACATCTAATGTTACACTTTTCGAGTTGTCAAATACCAACAAGGGATTACTTCGGAACCTGAGTGAGATTGCTCCAGGCACCTTCCAGCATTCTATCACCGTAGGTAACCTGGCAGCAGAGATTGCCAACCGCATCAGAGCCAACAGTCTCCTGGTACGTACCGGAGCACTCTATCATGATATCGGTAAGATGACTAACCCTGTTTTCTTCACAGAGAATCAGGCGGGCGTTAATCCTCACGACCAGTTAAGCGACCTTGAGAGTGCACAGATTATCATAAGCCATGTTTCAGAAGGTCTGAAGATGGCAGAGAAGGTTGGTCTGCCAGGCATCATAAAGGATTTCATCACTACTCATCACGGAACGGGCATCACCAAGTATTTCTATATTAATTACTGTAATGCTCACCCTACAGAGGTGATTGACAAGTCGCAGTTCCAATATCCTGGTCCGAACCCATTTACCCGCGAACAGGCCATCCTGATGATGGCAGATACGGTTGAAGCGGCTTCGCGCTCTCTGAACGAATATACAGAAGAAAGCATCAGTAACCTCGTCAATAAACTCATCGACGGACAGGTGGCAGATGGTTTCTTCAAGGAGTGCCCTATCACGTTCCGAGACATCGCTCTCGCTAAACAGGTACTCATCGAACGACTCAAGGCTATTTACCATACCCGTATTTCGTATCCTCACTTGAACGTAAGACAGAATGCCGGCAAAAAGACGAGTCAGGAGTCTAAAGAACAAGAGTAAAGATACAATTCGTGAAGTTCTTATGCCGTAAAGCGTATAGACGGATATACAAAAAGGTAAAACATAACCAATAAAAGCCCTTTTTCTTGCACAGTTTTTAAAATCTGTGCAAGAGAAAGGGCTTTTTGCGTTAATATGCTTTAAATATTTCAAGAAAACTATAGTGAAAAAGAACATTATAGTTACCTTTGCGGACGTTTTTATTTAATATTATTAAGATGAAGAAACTAAAATTAGTTAGTTTAGCCATTGCGATGGCTTGTGCAACCCCATCTTTTGCAGGCGGTTTGCTCACCAACACCAATCAACATGTAGCATTCAACAGAATGATGAGCCGTGAGGCTTCAATTGGTATCGACGGTGTTTATTACAATCCAGCCGGAGTTGTATTCATGGGTGAAGGTCACCATCTCGCCATCAACTGGCAGTTGGCTTACCAGACACGTAGCATTGAAAATGATTATGCATTGTTCACAAACAATGTGAACAATCCTGTTACTCCTCGTACATTCAAGGGTGAGGCTTTTGCGCCTGTCATCCCTTCATTCCAGTATGCTTATAATAAAGGTAGATGGTCACTTCAGGCTAGCTTCGCCCTCACAGGTGGCGGTGGCAAGTGTACCTTCGATAATGGTCTTGGCTCTTTCGAAAAGATCGTAGCTGAGACAGCAATGGCTGCTTGCGGTTTGGCAAGAACTGTTGACAACGTATTGGGCAACACACTTGGACAGCCAGGAATGCAAATGTTTACAACCGACCAAGCTTTCGGTCAGAAAGGCGAATATAGCTACAATAGCTATATGCATGGCCGTCAGTACTATTACGGTCTCTCTGTAGGTGCTGCATACAAATTCAGCGACAATTTCAGCGCATTTGCAGGCGTACGTGGCGTCTATGCTTCAACAAACTACTATGGATATGTTGAAAACATCAAGGTAGGCAACATGCCTCTTTACAAGGTACTCGACCCAAACAAGGAAAATGCAGCCAACATTGAATTGAGCTGTGACCAGAGCGGCATCGGCTTTACTCCTATCATCGGTGTAGACTTCAAGACAGGCAAGTGGAACTTCTCTGCAAAATATGAGTTCAAGACTCGCATACGTTTGAAGAACAAGTCTGTAAATCAGGCTCCTAGTATCAGTGCTCTCCCAGACAACTTGTCCAGACAGATGGTTGGAACATTGACTCAGGTGTTCACAAATAAGGGTATGACTCCAGAGAAAGCTCAAGCTGTAGCTACAAATACTACTCAAGCAGTTTTGACTAACGGTGATGTACTTAAGACAATGGCTGGCTTGAAGACTCAGTTCGATACAGAGCTCGAAGAGGCTATCGGTGAATATGAGGATGGCAAGAAGATTGCTGGTGATATTCCTGCTTATCTGGCACTCGGTGTTGGCTACAGTCCTGTAAATGCAGTACGCGTAAACGTAGGTTTCCACTGGTTCGATGACAAGCACGCTACATCTTACAACAACCGACAGGAAAAGTTAAAGCGTGGTACATTGGAGTACAACGCAGGTGTAGAGGTAGACGTAAACAAGAAGATTACCTTGAGTACAGGTTGGCAGAACACCAACTATGGCTTGAGCGATGAGTACATGGATGACAAGTCATTCGTTGTCGGTTCCAACTCTGTAGCAGTTGGTGGTGTATACCACATCAACAAGAAGATGGATCTGAACGTAGCTTACTTCCATACCTTCTATCAGCACAAGAAGACTTCAGAGAATGTAAAACTAATAGGAAAGACCTACAGTTCAGACTACACACGTAACAACAACGTATTCGCAGTAGGTCTCGACATCAACTTCTAAACATAACTACAAATATCATAATTAAAAGGCTACCCGTTCTTGCAACAAGTAACGGATAGCCTTTTTCATTTTATTTACCAATCTTATTTTCTTCCATTCTGCCAGAGAAAAGGATGGGCAGGAGACTACAATGGGTCTACATCATAATAAATCTGCAGAGCTCCATATCTCGGATCCTTTCCCATCTGTTGCTGAGCAAACTTCAGATATTCTCTTACCTTCTGCTGGTCAATACCATTTTCCAGTTTGATAACAATCTTTCGAATGTTCATCGTCTTAACCCTTGCCACAGCAGGTTTATCGGGTCCCAACACACGCTCGCCAAACCAGCTTCTCAGCGTTTTGCTGAGCTCATGGCTAGCCTGTTCGCATACCTTATCATATTTATGTTTTACATACACATTAATCAGGTGGAAGAAAGGTGGATAATGAAAAGTTCTTCTCTCCTCCAGAATACCCTGATACAAACCTTCATAATCATTATGCACCACCTGTCCGATGACAGGCAAGGTAGGATTCTTGGTCTGGAGAATCACCAAGCCACGCTTACCTTTTCTTCCAGCTCTACCACTCACCTGTGCCATCATCATGAAAGCATGCTCGTAGGCGCGGAAATCGGGATAGTTGAGCATTGAATCAGCATTCAGGATACCTACTACACTCACCTTATCGAAATCGAGACCCTTAGAAACCATTTGCGTGCCTATGAGAAGATTCGTCCTGCCTTCAGAGAAGTCTGCGATAAGACGTTCGTAGGCATTTCGTGTACGTGTTGTATCCAAATCCATTCTGGCAATCTTGGCTTCCGGAAAGATTTCCGCTATCTGGTCTTCTATCTTCTCGGTACCAAAACCACGTCCCATGATTTCCGTACTGCCACAGTTAGGACATTCCGTAGGAACCGGATAAGTGTAACCACAATAATGACAAGTCAGCAAGTTAATGCTTTTGTGTAACGTAAGCGAGACATCACAGTTCTTACATTTCGGCACCCAACCACATACCTTACATTCAACCATCGGCGCAAAACCACGACGATTCTGAAAGAGGATTGCCTGTTGCCCATTCTTCAAAGCATCTCTTACTGCAGCCAAAAGCTGTGGAGAGAAAGGACCGCTCATCATCTTACGGCGGCGCAAGTCTTTTACATCTACCACCTGAATTTCCGGCAACTGAATACCTTTGTATCTTGTTTTCAGTTCTACCAGGCCATACTTACCTTGCTGCGCATTATAATAACTCTCCATCGAAGGCGTAGCCGTACCCAATAATGTCTTTGCCCCATACATCTTGGCAAGCACTATGGCAGCACTTCTGGCATGGTAGCGCGGAGCGGGATCCTGTTGTTTAAAGGAAGTCTCGTGCTCTTCGTCTATGATGACGAGTCCCAAAGCCTTAAAAGGCAGGAAGACGGCACTTCTTGCACCCAGGATTACATCATAGGGATGATCAGAGAGTTGTTTCTGCCAGATTTCTACACGCTCAGCATCACTATATTTAGAATGGTAGATGCCCAGCCGGTCGCCGAAAACTCTATGAAGGCGCTCCATGATTTGTACGGTCAGAGCGATTTCCGGCAGAAGATAGAGCACCTGCTTATGCTCCTCTATGGCATTTCTGATAAGATGGATGTAGATTTCCGTCTTTCCGCTGGATGTCACACCATGAAGCAATACAACATCCTTTTTCATCATTTGCATCAGGATTCCATTATAGGCATCTTGCTGAGCCAAGGAGAGAGGTTTTATCAGGTCAAGATGAGATTCTCCATTCGTATTCAATCGTCCTATTTCCAATTCGTAAGTAAAGAGGATTCCTCTATCGATAAGCGCCTTGACAACAGCAGCCGTACAATGGCTCTCGTTCATCAGTTCTTCCTTGGTCACTTTTTTTATGCCTTCTCTAGGCGTATCTCCATCAAGGCTATCCCAATGCGACAGACTCAGAAAGGTGGTTAAAGTTTTGGCTTGCTTCAAGGCTCTCTGCACCAGGTTGAGCGCTACATGAAGTGCCTGCTCACTACGGTACGTACTGGCAAGTTCTACATAGAGTTCCATCTTGGGCTTGAATTTCTCTGTAGACTTCAGTCCACCGGGCATAGCAGCATTATAGACATCACCTAACGGAGCCATATAATAATAGCCAATCCATTGCCACAATCTCATCTGCTGAGGCAACAGCGAAGGCGTATTGTCAAGTACCGCCTCGACAGGTTTGCAGGAGAATGCAGGCTTATCATCATGCAGCCGGGTAGCCATTGCGATATATTTCTTACTTTTACCAAGAGGAACCAGCAAGCGTACCCCAGGCACAACTTTCCCTTCCATCCCATCAGGAACAGAATAAGTAAAGGTTCCGTCGAGCGGAAGGGGTAATATCACATCTACATATTTCATATCTAATCTTCTTTAACCTTGAAATATCCATCATTCAGGCTTTCGACTTGCAAAGTTAGCAAAAAAAAAGCAGATACCCATCATCGGATACCTGCTTTTATATATTTTAAGATGTACTAGGCGAGACCATACGATGTTCTCACCCATAATCTGTCCTGTTCTTTTGCAAGATTAGAACCAATAACCCAAAGCTATCTGCCAACTGTTATTCTTACTGTTACCATTTACAATCTTGTCGGTAGTATCCTTCCAGGTTGCATCAGCAGTCTTACCGCAAGCGATGTTATAGTTTGCAGAGAGCTGGAGATGACTCATCAGGGTAACACCCAGACCTACGTTTACACTGAAGTTTGTTTTCTTCAGAGAATAGCAGCCTGCATCATTCCACTTGAAGTTCTTGTCGCCAACGTTGATACCCCACTGTGGACCAGCGAAAACGAAAACATTAGCCAAGCTGCTCAAACCGAAGCCATAACGTACGTTTACAGGAATATTAAGAGATTTCTGAGTCATTGTTGTCTCTACATTCTCAGCAGAAACCTTAGCTTCCTTCTGATCGTACAAGGCAGCAGCATCAAAACTCAAGCCAACAATAGGGATTGTAACCTTTACCATTGGACCTACAAAGAAACCAGTCTTGTTAGATGCATCGAATACATCGTTACTCAAAGACATGTTAGTAACATCCAAACCGCCCTTCAAACCAAACTTAATCTGGGCATTAGCATTTGTAGCAAACATCATGGCTGCTACAACCATTAATACTGATAAAACTTTCTTCATTCTATATTTACTTTAATTCTTATATAAATTAATGACGCTCTCTACGAACCGTTACCCTAGCAGAGCCACCAGAAGAAACATTGCTTCCTCCTGATCTGCGTTTTTTAACAGTAGAAGTCTTAGCTGGTTTAGATGCAGAACCACTTCTTCTGTTACGGCTTTTCTTCAGAGTCTTGGCATCCATATTCTTTTCAGCCTTGGCAATACTGTCAAGAGAATCCTTCCGAGCCTGATTACCCCAGATATTCTTCTCAAAGGCTTCCAACTCAGCCTCAATGCGTTTCTGTTCCTTCGCCATAGCCGTATCCGAAGGACAGTATTGTGCCAGGGTGTTGCCCTGCATATTATTAGTCTTGTAGATTTTACCCTGATACAGATTCTTGGTAAAATAATCTTCTGCACTCATCACAGCAGCATTGTTCACATTACTGGTCATCAGCTGCTGCTTAGCCAGGAAAGGAGCCAGATCATCATACTTCACCCAGAAGAGCGGATACTTGTTTCCTACATCTCCAAAGTCATCATTACGGGTCATGATAGGGCACAAAGCCAATACCTTGGTATGGAAAGAAGCTGTTTTCTGGTCATAATAAGAAGTCTCCTTCACATAGTATGCCTTCACTTCAGCTGATGGAATATCGCTGTCATCAATATGCACCTTTCCATTATCAGTCTTCTCGTAGTAGATATGATAATTATCTACGAATGCTTTCGGAGTAAGACGGTTGGCGGCAGAAAAATCTTCATTACCATCCATACGATACTGATAAACAGGCACTCTACCCGTGAACATCAGTTTAAAGATATAGGTAAAGAGATTCATCTTACCATCTGTTGGCTCTACAGGATAATACAAGGCTGCATTGGCATCATCTGTGAGATTGAGTTCACGATAGATGTCTCTTCTCCAAACCACGTCCTCATCCATCGGGATGGCTGTAGGGAAATAAAGTTTGGCACGCAAGGTCATATTGTCAGCATTCGACTGTTGTGCCTTTTGCTGAGCCTGCTTTCTGCGAGCCGCTGGCTGTGCCATGCTGCTCTGCACCATTCCCAAAAGCATGAATATGAATAATATCTTTTTCATTACATTGAACTTTGAACATTGAACTTTGAACTTTATGATAAGTAAAGCCGTTGAACTCTTCACTTACCTGACGATAACTTCCATTGCTGCCGGCAGATTTCGGGTAATTCCATCAGGACCTACAGCCTTGATATGCGAGATATAGAAGCGTCGGTTTCTTGATAGTTTTCTGAACTCTTCGCGCTGTCGTTCTGAGAAATTGGAACCCGCCGAAGCCAAAGGTATGGCATTTCCCATATTATCGAAGAATACGGTTTCGAAGCCCAGCACCTTAAACGGAATATCAAGAAGTCCGTCATCTATGGCTGCATGAATGCCTGGAGCACCCATCAGAGCACCTTTCGATAGAGCACCACCTCTAAATCTGTCTGTACCCATCGCAATATAAGCTGTTGGGTCAGGAAGTTTTCTTACATGGAATACGAATGGAGGCAGACTTCTCACCTGTCCCTTATCGCGGGCTGTCACATGGATGGTAACATCCTTACCCACCGCTGAAGGTGTAGCCACGAAATGCCCATTGCCCTTAGCTACGAAAGAACCGCCTGTCATGGAAGCAGAGATAGCATTTGCCGGAACACCAGGAACGCTGATGCTGATAGGATTGGCATAGCCTGCATAAAGCACATTCATCAGGTCGGCAGCAACGGTAGCTGTATTAGGAACAGGCAATACGGTGTATTTCTGAACGAAATTGCGTCGCATCATCTCGCCATTCTTGCCTCTCATCAGAATGTAACCGCCAAACTGGTGCTCACCTACGCCACCTGCCACAAAACTGTATCTGCCATTCTCGGCGTTCAGCCTACTACCATTCACATAGATTTCCGGGCGCTGTGTACTGTCTATTGCAGCCATCACCACATGCGAATTGAAACGTTCACCGGCATAGAGGGTTGTTTTCTCTGGAATAACGAACGCATCGAGTTCATTCACATTCAGTTCTACCAGATCTATATTTTTCTTCTCCTCATCCGATTTCTTCCCATCATCGGCAAGACTTTTCTTGATTTTCTCGACAATAGACTTGCCTTTGACACCGAATTCCTCATCTGTAGGAGTATTCAGCGCCAACATAGCCATCAGGATGACATACATCAGGTTAATCATCTTCTGGCGAGGCGAAACCGGTCTTTTCTTGATTGCCATGGATATAAATTTGCTTGATTCTATTTATTTTCTTCGTCTTTACTCTTCACTTGTTACATGAGGAGCCGCCACACGCATATTGATGGTCATGGCATCAATCATACGGGTATAAATCTTGTTCAACTGTTCTATCTGCTTTGCCATCATCTTGGTCTGCTCATTGATCTGGTCAATGGTACCAATCTGCTGGCTGGCACTTTTCAGCTGCATCTCGTATACCCTGCTGATACCTGTCAAGGTACGGTTCAGATTCTCCATTTCCTCGCTGTCACGAGTCAGTCGGCTACTCTGTTCATTCACCTTACTCAAGGTTTCTACCAGGCTCTTCAACTGTTCTACGTAGCTGTTCTGAACTTCCACCACCTCAGGATTAAGTGGAGTCAGTTCTGGCGCAGCAGTCATTACAGGAGAGACAGGAGAAGCAACCTGAGGTTGAATGGTTTCAGAACGATTCTTGGCAGTCATCATTTCTTCTGCCGACACCTTTCCTTCCAGATACTCCTCTGTAGCATGGGTTGGCAAGTCTCTACCTTCGGCAGTCTTGTCGAAAGGACGGTCGAAAGCAGAAAGGAAGAACACGAAAATCTCGGTTCCCATACCTAAGAAAAGCATGAAATTGGCACCAGGAAGATGGGTCAACTTAAAGAGGGTACCAGCGATTACGATAGAGGCACCCCAACTGTAAGCATAGTTAAGGAATGTCTGACCCGGCACACTATCCATCCACTTCTGCAAGCGGTATACGATATTGAATTTGCTATAATAGCTCATATTATTTATCTCCTATTCTTATTCTTCAATGGTTTCTGTTTTCCGCTTGCCGTAGTAGCAAGACTTCTCACACAACGGAATCCGATGTATGAGCGAGGCTGATTCTGGTACTCGAAAGTGCGCCATGCCGAACGGATAAACGACTCAGGGTCTTTCCAGGAACCACCTCTTACACTCTTCTTCTTCAAACGGTAAGGATCTTCTATGGCAGCATTATACTGTAAAGTTGGGTTAAAATCGCTCATTGCGTCAACACCCGCCTCTGTATAAACGGTACTTGTCCACTCTGCCACATTACCAGCCATATCGTAAAGTCCATTAGAATTTGGCGAATAGATAGCCACCTTGCTGGTTATCAGGTTGCCGTCTTTGGTATAGTTGCCCCTGTCTGGTTTGAAATTGGCGTAAAAACAGCCATCCCCATTCTTCACATCCGCATTGTCCCAAGGAAATTCATTCTGGTTCTTGCCTCTTGCAGCATATTCCCATTCTGCCTCGGTTGGCAGACGGTAACGCTGTACAAATCTTGCTTCAGGACCTAAGCCCTTCAACAGATAGTCTGTTCTCCAGGCGCAGAAGGCATTTGCCTGTTCCCAGGTTACACCGACTACCGGATAGTCATTATACGCAGGATTGCTGAAATAACTTCTCAGATAGGTTTCATTCTCTGCATTTCTGAAGTCGTTTACCCAACAGGTAGTGTCAGGATAAACATTCACGATATAGGTATTCAGGAAATCCCATGGTCCTGAAAGCGGACGGTTGATAGTCTCACGCACCACTCTACCCTCATCATCGTAATAAGCGGTATCTTTCGAAATCATCACCACTTCTTCCGGATTTATCTTCACATCGGTGTTAAGGGTACGTTCCTGTGGATTCAGGCGGAACTTACGCTGAGCCGCAGCTGTATAATCATAGATTTCGTATTTATAGTTGAGCTGGCGCCAGTCGATGAGTTTTTCTCCTGTAACCGGATTGGTTTCATACAGACTTTCAAAAGCTCTCTGCTCATCCTCATTAGGTTTCTTAGGAAGCGCTTTCTTCCAGTTTACATGAGGTGTAACCGGATCGCCATTCTTATCTTCAGTAATCATGTAAGTCTCGTCGCCTCCATAAGCAGGATCAGCCAAACGTGTACGAAGGATAGAATCACGCACATAAGCCACAAACTGCTTATATTCTGAATTGGTGATTTCGGTATCATCCATCCAGAATCCATCCACCGACACATCCTTGCGTGGTGTTTTCATTCCCCAGAGTGAGTCTTGGGTCTCCATTCCCATTTTCAGGAAGCCACGGTTTATCTTTACCATACCATAAGGGGCTGGCTCTACAAAGCTTCTACCGCTCACGCCAACCACCTCGCCACCTCTGCCTGCAACAGAAGCTTGCTTGGCACCGAAGCAGCCGCTCAAGGTGAGCAATATAGCGAATGCACTAAGGAGCAATATACTTTTCTTCATTGTTTTATGATTCTACTATGTTCTTATTTCTATTTACATTATAATATTCTGACGCTCTGATGGCGGTTTCTGCCTTTCTTGGTCAGGTTGATCTCGGTCTGATACCCTACAAAGAGTTCATGACTGCCATTTCCTGCACTGAGTTTGGAGGTGTATGCCTCGTAACTGTAACCAAGCACTACCCCATGAAAACTACCGCCTACCAGCACGGTTACCGATCTGTCCGGACTGTAGGTCACACCACCATACAACATCCGTTTCTCATATTGGTAAACTAACCTTCCTGTCAGGTCGCCTCGCCATGTGGTACCATCTGTTGTAACAAGAACAGACGGCTTTATTGTTAAGAACGGATTTCTCAGTCGAATATTGTATCCACCTGTCAAATAATATGTGGCATCTATTTTCAATTCGTTGGTCTCACCTAGATTTATCGTAGGCGATGTAAGATGCTGGGCAGAAAGTCCTACGTACCAAGCCTTATGCTGGTAATACAGACCCAGGCTCAAATCCATTCCGCTTCCATTTACGTCTGAAGTAGAAAAGGCAGGGTCACCACTTTCTCCCAAATCCACCTTGCTTCCATCAAACTTCTCACTCAGCATGCCTCCTTGCACACCCACGCTCAGCGTTCCACCCAGGAGTTTATTCTGCAAAGCATACTGTAAAGCCAGTCGCTGATGAGTAAAAAGACCAATCTGGTCATTCTGTAGCGACAAGCCTACTCCATGCCGGTGATTGAGCAAGAAGAAAGGCATGTCAGCCGCCACCTGAAAGGTACGGGGGTTATGTTCGAATCCAGCCATATCAAGCGCGTAGGCCGCCGCAACATTAAGTTTCGACTGCTTACCCACAGCAGCAGGATTGAATGATGGTTCCATGTCAAAATAATGACTGAAGGAAGGATCATACTGTGCCCTCATTTCGAGCACCCCCACTAGCAGAATCCATATAATGATAAATCTTTTCAACACAATAAGATAACGGAATTTCTTACACATTATTATATATAAGCAAGAAACAAAAGATGAAAAAGGCTACCCTCTTATAAGAGAGCAGCCCTATCATCGAGATTAATACTCGTCATCATTCCAGAGGAATATTAGGGCTGAATACCAAACACTTATAGCCTTCTAACTTTTTTATTGAACATTTTATTAAGGAGTAAAAGTCGCTAAAAGGCTTTTCTAAACCTATCTTGCAACTCCTTGATTCGCTCTAAAAGTTTTTCGAAAGATAAAGTCTAACCATAGATAAAGTGGTTACACATCTCTGCATAATCACCTTCCCAATCCTTCATCAACTCTTGCCTAGGAACGAAATCAATCTCACTAGGCATCAACTTAGAATAATCTACATACCCAACAGCATAGTATATGGAACGATGCTTAACTATACGCTCATACAAATCAATATCCTGCAGGGCTTGTTTGCCAAATTCTGTATCCATCAAGCGTTCGAGATCATAAAGATGTCTAGACATTCGGACATGACGAGGAGTCTGTTTCTGAAATTCCTCGCATAGCAGGAATGCCTTCTCTAGGAATGTTCGAGTAGGCACAACTGTTCTGACCGTAGCTGTAGCCGCCGCATCTTCTCCAGGGAAAGTCTGCTCAATATATGATGAAATCAAACGGTCTTCCGTAGGTTCATTCATAGACAAGCAACTAATCTCTATCTTAACTCTTGGCGGAATATACTCTATCGTATGACCAAGCATAGACTCATAATGAACGAGAATGACAGATGGATCCTTATCACTTGCAACGGGACTTGCCTTACCATCCTCATCAATTTCCTCTACTACATTTTCTATATGGTATCCTTCCACACCAAGTTTCTTTAGATTTTCATCCAACTCTGCTGAAACTGTATCAAGAAAATACCTACGTGCCTTCTTGCGAAGCTTTTCACGCTGATTCTTTGTCGTCTTCTCTATACCGAAGAATTCATGGTTTACAGATAAATCTATATCCTCACTGAATCTTTCTATCAAATTCCATCCTTTACTGAGACTTGTACCTCCCTTAAAGATGAGTTGATCTGCACATGAACATTTGAAAAGAGCGTTGAGCACCACAGTTACCCACCAGTCCTTTTCAATTGCAACCTGATTAATACGAAACTTCTCTTCCGCACGTTGCAACATTGCTATTCGTTCATCTATTGTGTGATTTAACCAAAGTGTCATAATGCTCGTTTTTATCTATTATATCAGTTATCAGCTTTCTCATCCATACTGGCATGAGAGTAAGATCTTGTACAAACAAGTCTTTATGTTCCTCTTCATTGACCAATTTTCTAATGGTAGAGAGTTCTTGATTACCTACATTCTTTTGTCCTAATGTTCTAAGAGCTTGTACAAGAAGCGCTGCCAACACAGTCTGAAAAGCAAAGTTCTTAGGAACACTTCTCTTCAACTCTATAGTCCGATTTCCAAGAGTCAAGACTCTTCCACTTCCCGATGTCAGATAAGTATATTTGGTAGGCACCTGTGTTGAGAGTCCAAGTTTGTTGAGCGCTGTAACTCCTGAAGGTTGTATTTGTACCTTATCTCGCTGGGCTATAGCCATCACCATTTCATCTATTGATGGATAGACTATCCCAAATCGGGTATTCTTAGGGCGAAGATAAACCCCATTAGCTAATCGAACTATATTTCCCTTTTTTTCTTCTACAGAAAGTGCACGACTTACCACCTTCTCATTATCATTGATGTCAGAGAAGTCTGAGATGAAGAGAATCTGCCCTTCACTTGTCTCGTATATACGGTTTGCTATTTCTGCCATATCGTTTTCTTTCTTTAATGGTGCAAAAATACAAAAAATCAGCGATATGTGTAACACCCCGCCGATTTAATTAACTTTTTTTATGTAGAAAACTTTGCAAATATTTTCCACAATCACTTATTTTTATTCACTCTTAGCTGTCTGTGGTACTCACGGCTCTTGCGTTGTAGTTCTTCCTTATGACTGGCATAATATCGACGTTGATACTCTTTTTTCGTGGCAGTTTTTCACTCTTTAAGAGACATACAGGCAAATTCTCCGAATGAATCTGGATACTGCTTGATTATTGCAGTAAAGACTGCGGACAAGACCTGCACGACAATGGAGTTTCCGGCTCGCCAATATAGAGAATAGTCAGAAGTCTTACGATGACGACCATTTATAAACATAAGTTTCGCTATTTGTTCTTTTGTGTAACCTTCTTTACCTCAAATCCGCAACCTATAGGGTTTAGTGGGATTTTGCTTGCAAAGCGACAAAATTCATTTTATTGTACATATTTCTTGCACAACAGAAATGTCGCAGACACAAAATCCCCTTACCCCATAAAGCGACTTGAGGTAATACGCTGGTTTAACCAGAAAAGCATGGTCTTTAACCAAAGTCTGTCTTGAACAGGTTGGCATAAGCATTGTTGTCTGAGTAAATGTTCAATACATGCCTACGTGATGTCTTAATCCATTTCGCAGGAACAGAGATGAACTTGAAAACAAAGGTCTTGATTCTGCTGGTGGCACGCAATCCAAATTCATGGGTTTTCAATCTCTGCATAATAGCTTTGTAGAAGTTTCTGATGAGAGCTGTCAT
>ERZ840096.126-NODE-126-length-127401-cov-17.313296_pt1 | contig 127401 bp, 108 predicted proteins | sample MGYA00519878_ERZ840096 | MGnify/ENA primary metagenome ERZ840096 (study PRJEB31850, sample SAMEA3708865) | human gut metagenome | biome: human gut; feature: human-associated habitat; material: faeces | place: China | collected 2014 ... | reverse complement strand
GTGCTGCCCCACGGCACCACCACCGTCATCACCGACCCCCATGAGATCGCCAACGTCATGGGTACCGACGGCATCGAGTATATGCTGCAGGCCACGGAGGACCTGCCGGTGGACGTGCGCTTCATGCTGCCCTCCTGCGTCCCCGCCACGCCGCTGGACGAGTCCGGCGCCAATCTGGATTACCGTGCCATCGACTCCTTCTATGACCATCCCCGTGTGCAGGGACTGGCGGAGATGATGAACTATGTGGGCGTGGTCAACGGCGACGGTCAGGTGGTGGAGAAGATCGTGGCCTCTCAGGCCCACCATAAGAAGATCGACGGCCATGCGCCGGGCCTTTCCGGCAAGGATCTCAACGCCTACATCGCCGCCGGCGTCTACTCCGACCACGAGTGCTCCGATATGGAGGACGCCATGAATAAGCTGCGTCTTGGCCAGTACATCATGATCCGTGAGGGTACGGCCGCCCGGAATCTGGAGGCTCTCATGCCCCTGCTCACCAGCCAGTACGTGGATCGCTGTATGTTCTGCACCGACGACAAGCACCCCAACGACCTCCTGGAAAAGGGCCACATCGACTACATCGTCAAAAAGGCTATCTCCCTGGGGGCCGACCCCATCGTTGCCGTGAAGGCCGCCTGCCACAACGCCGCTCGGTACTTCCTGCTGAACAACCGTGGTGCCATTGCCCCCGGCTATTTGGGCGACTTCGTCATCATCGACGACTTCCAACACTTCGAGATCGAGATGGTCTATAAACGTGGTGTCCTCATGTACGACGGTCAGTTGCGGGACTTCCCCGCCCCGGAGATCGACCCCTATCTGGTGAAGCGGGCTCACGACACCTTCCATGTGGCCCACCTGACGGCGGAGGACTTCTCCGACGGCCGTCCCCACGCCGTCATCGGTATGATCCCCGGTGAGATCGTCACTCAGGATGCCGGCTACGCCGACCACGCCGACCCGGAGCAGGACATTCTGAAGATCGCCGTTATCGAGCGGCATAAGAACACCCACCACATCGGCTTGGGCTACATCAAGGGCTACGGCCTGAAGCGTGGCGCCGTAGCCACCTCCATCAGCCACGACAGCCACAACATCATCGTGGTGGGTGCCACCGACGAGGATATGGCCGCCGCCGCCAACCGCATCGTGGAGAACCGTGGCGGCATCACCGTCATGGAGAACGGTCAGGTGCTGGGCGAGGTGACGCTGTCCATCGCCGGCATCATGTCCGACGACAGTCTGGTGATGGTGAACAGCGCTCTGGAGGATGCCAAGGACGAGGCCTTCGGTTTGGGCGTCTCCCGTGGCATCGACCCCTTCATGACCCTGAGCTTCATGGCCCTTCCGGTGATCCCTTCTCTGCGGATCACCACCCGTGGTGTGTTCGATGTCTCCAGTCAGCGTTATATCTGACCTCCTCATCCTCCCCATAGCGTGATACCCCCCGGAGCCTTCGGCTCCGGGGGGTATCACATTTTCCCTTGAAAAGAGGGAGGACGCCGCAGCGTCCTCCCTCTTTTCACAGGCTATTCTTACTTCACCGTACCGTCGGCGTTGAACACCGGCAGCGGAGCCAGATACTGGATGTCCTTGCGCTGCTGGGCGTCGCCCTCGGCCAGCACGGCGATGCGGTCCACCACGATGCCGCCGGCCAGCTTCACCAGCTCCTCCATGGCGTGGAGGCTGCCGCCGGTGGAGATCACATCGTCCATCAGCACGATGCGCTTGCCACGGATCATGTCGGCGTCGTCCCGACCCAGATACAGCTTCTGCACCCCGGCGGTGGTGATGGAGCGATCCTCCACATGGATGGGATCGGGCATATAGGCCTTGGGGCCCTTCCGGGCGATGAAGTACTTCTTGGCGCCGGACTGCCGGGCCATTTCGTGAATCAAGGGGATGCTCTTGGCCTCGGCGGTGAAGAGGTAGTCGTACTCCTCATTCTCCACCAGCTTCAGCAGGTCACGGGCGCAGGCCACCGTCAGCTCCGCATCACCGAAACAGATGAATGCACCGATATACAGATCATCCGCAACCTTGCAGATGGGAAGTTCCCGCTGCAGGCCCGCCACGGTCATGGAATAGGTCATCTTTGAAACTCCAATCCGCCGGGCGCAGCCACGCCCCGGCTGCCGCCTTTGGGCGGACGGCACGCCTTTGTTTTTAAGTACCGCTTGGATGCACTGGCCAAGCCATAGTATATTATATAAGCAATTTGGCAAATGTCAATATCCGTCTGCACTTCTGCTTATGAAAGTTCCTGCTTTTCGCTCCCATCTGTTTCTCTCCATTCTAACATTTTTTCTTGCGCTCTCATAAATTTTCAGCTTATTTTTACGTTTTGCACAAAAAACGCCGGTATTTTTCAGTAACCCCCGCCCGTCCTTTTCCCCCGGACCCCCTTGCGGGAACCGGAAATTGGTGTTATCATGACCTTAACAGGGTTCATTCTTCCTGTGAAAGTAACGGAACAAGGATTTAGGAGGAACAAATTATGAACGCATATCTGGCCAGTGTTTTGGAAAACGTTCGGACAAAGCACGGCAACGAGCCGGAGTTCGTGCAGACCGTAGAGGAGGTTTTCTCCTCCATCGAGCCGGTCATCGAAAAGCACCCGGAGTATGAGAAGGTAGATCTGCTGGGCCGTATGGTGGAGCCTGAGCGTATGTTCACCTTCCGGGTGGTGTGGTGCGACGACAATGGCCAGTGGCATACCAACCGTGGCTGGCGCTGCCAGTTCAACGGGGCCATCGGCCCCTACAAGGGCGGCCTGCGGTTCCAGAAGAACGTCTACGAGGGCATCATCAAGTTTCTGGGCTTCGAGCAGACCTTCAAAAACAGCCTGACAGGCCTGCCCATCGGCGGCGCCAAGGGTGGCTCTGATTTCGATCCCGCCGGCAAGTCCGACGCCGAGGTCATGCGCTTCTGCCAGAGCTTCATGACGGCTCTGTACCGCTACATCGGGCCGGACGTGGACGTCCCCGCCGGCGACATGGGCGTGGGCGGCCGTGAGATCGGCTACCTGTTTGGCCAGTATCGCCGCCTGAAGGGCGCTTGGGAGAACGGCGTCCTCACCGGCAAGGGCCTCAGCTACGGCGGCTCCCTGATCCGTCCGGAGGCCACCGGCTACGGCGCTGTCTACTATCTGCAGGAGGTCCTCAAGCACGAGGGCGACACCATCGAAGGCAAGCGCATCGCCCTGTCCGGCTACGGCAACGTGGCTTGGGGCATCATGAAGAAGGCCGCTGAGCTGGGCGCCAAGGTCACCTATATGTCCGGCCCCGACGGCTATGTCCACGACCCCGACGGCATTAACACCGAGGAGAAGCTGAACTTCATTCTGGAAATGCGTGCCAAGGATCCCATGCACTGCAAGCCCTATGCCGACCGCTTTGGCTGCGAGTTCGTGGCCGGTGCCAAGCATTGGGGGGCCAAGGATGTGGATGTGAATATGCCCTCCGCCATGCAGAACGATGTCCGCATGGATTCCGCCGAGAAGATCGCTGCCTCCGGCGTGAAGTACTACATCGAGGTGGCCAATATGCCCACCACCAACGACGCTCTGAACTTCCTGCGGGCCCAGAAGCATATGATCGTGGCCCCCTCCAAGGCCGTCAATGCCGGCGGCGTGGGCGTCTCCGCTCTGGAGATGGCACAGAACTCCGAGCGTCTGGTCTGGACCGCCGAAGAGGTGGATGCCCAGCTGCATAAGATGATGAAGACCATCCATCAGGTGTCTGCCGAGGCCGCTGAGGAATACGGTCTGGGCTACGATCTGGTGGCCGGTGCCAATATCGCAGGCTTCAAGAAGGTGGCGGAAGCCATGATGGCGCAGGGCTGCTTCTAAGCCGTCCCTTCCCCCTATTCACCCATAAAAAAACATCCCCGGTACAGTTGCGCCGGGGATGTTTTTTCTTTGGATGCGGAAACCGCCAGCCCTGCCGGCGAAGGTGCTCCCTGAAAGCTTTCCCTTCCATCGACGAGCAGTCAAGTGAGCCGCAAGCAGATGTCTTGATCGAGGAGTTTGTGCAAGCAGATGCCTTAATAGGGGGAATCCGTGTAAACAGAACACAAGTTTCCCGTTTACGGGTCGAAAACCGCAAGGAAATAAAATTCGGTGGTTTCTGCTCCGTGTCCCTTGATTGGTTCCGCCAGCAAAATTGCCCATTTCAGGGCAATCGAACCTCCGGAGTAATCGAGAAATATATTTCTTCACAAGAAAAACAGCTGTAAGGTAACTCTGCCTTACAGCTGTTTTATTTTCTCACTTTTTCCCTTTTCCCCACTTACTCATAGGGCGGAATACCAGCGGCCAGACGGCTCCCGCCACCAGCACCAGCAGGAAGTACCGCACGCCGCCGGCCAACCCCTCATGGCCCAATAGCGCCAGCAGCGGAGCCTTCAAGCCGCTCTTGATGGCCAGCAGCAGCGCCATGCCCACAGCCACCTTGATGACCTGCACCCACCAGACGGCCTGCGTCTCGAAGTGAATATACCGCCGGTCCAGCAGCCAAGCCAACGTCATACCCGCCACAGCGCCCAGCATCTTCCATGCATTGCCGATGCCGCTGGCCAGATTCTCCGCATCCATATCCGCCGGAAAGCCGCAGGTCTCCACGAACACCACAAAGGCCCCGCTGACCACCAGCATGGCAGCCAGCACATAGCCCATGTATCGGGGCTTTTCCTGCGCCCGCCGCATCAGGGGATACAGTCCCAGCACCAGCGCCGCCGCCAGTACCAACGACACCCCCACGTCCGCCGGGGTATGTACCCCCAGATACATCCGGGAAAAGGCGATGACCAGTGCCAGTGCCGTCAGCCCGATCCGCACCCACCGGCGTCCGCCCCACCGAGCCATACCGCCGAAGAGCCCTATGGCGTTCTGGGTATGGCCGCTGGGGAAGGAGTACCCCGTGGCCTCCGCCCGTGCGCTCTCCACAATGGTAAAGTTGGGGTCCCGCACCCACGGCCTCGGCACCCGGCAGATCAGCTTCAGAAACTGGTTCAGCACCGTGCCGCAGAAAGCGATGGTCATCAGATAGTACCCCTCCCATTTGCTGACGCACCAGAACACCACCACCGCCGCCACAATGAAGATCACCTCGCCGCCCAGTTGGGTCACGGCACTCATGACGCCGTTCCAAAAGGGCGTTCGAATTTTTTCCAGTGCATATAAAATGTCCACTTTTCCGTCTCCTTTTGTCCTGATCTCTGACAGAAATTTCGTCCTATATCTGTCCTATATCAGTTGGAATTTTGTCCAGATTATTTGTCCTGATCAGAAAACTGCATTTTCTTCTTCCAAACGATCCTCCTCCGATTCTTTCTTCCGACAAGGCTACCGAGAAGGGCAGCAGCTGCCCTTCCTCAGCTGTCTGACTTTTCCGTCATTTCTTTCTCCGACAGCTGTTCCCCGATCGTCTGCTTTCCAACCGCCCTCTTTTAGCGGTGGCCGCCGCAGCCGTGGGGCTCCTTCTCCGGGGCAGCGTAACTCTTTCCCGTCACCGTCTCCGGCACGATCCTCACCACACGGGTGGCCGACATATATTTTTCCATATACTCGCTGAACCGGCCCATGCCCTTGGGGTCATAGGCGGTACACAGCAGCAGCATGGCCTTCACCTGCTCCGCTTCATCGGTGACCACCTCCGCACGGCCATGAAGCACCGCCGAGGCATAGGCCATGGAGAACTCGTTGGGGATGGCCGCCGCATAGGAGACTGCCGACAGGCATACCGGCGGGTTTTTCGCCAGCAGCTCCCACTTCTCGCCGTGACCGGCGCAGTGGAAATACACTACATGGTACGCCTCATCCACCACCGGGGAGATGGGGATGGCGTAGGGCTTCCCCACCTCATCCGTCAGAGACAGGGTGGCATAGGGAGCCTTCTGGAATACCTCCCAGGCAAAGGCGGCATCCCGCTCCCGATCCTTTCGCAGCATTGCTTTTTCCTCCTTATCAGGCGGCCGGGCCACCCTGTTTTACCCCGCTCTCTTGACCAGCAGCCAAGCGGATATGCGGGGAAAATATCAGACATATTCAAGTGATATGGTCTATCCTATGGATGGTACCATGATTCCCATAGAAATGCAACAAACATTCTTGACTTTTCCCGGAGGTGAAATATAATATATGGGTGAAAATTTTTGCAACGTGATGAATCGATATTAGGAGGACAAGCCCATGACACTGGATCACAGCTATTTCGAGGAAATGGAGGCCAAGATCCCCCACGGAAAGGTCCGCACCCGGTTCGCCCCCTCCCCCACCGGCTATATGCACGTGGGCAATCTGCGGACGGCGCTGTACACCTGGCTCATCGCCCGCAGCCACGACGGCACGTTTATCCTGCGGATCGAGGACACCGACCAGAGCCGTCAGGTGGAGGGCGCTGTGGATGTCATCTACCGCACCATGGCCGAGTGCGGCCTGACCCATGACGAGGGCCCGGACGTAGGCGGCCCCGTGGCCCCCTATATCCAGTCCCAGCGCCGGGACACCTACGGAAAGTACGCCCGGCTGCTGGTGGAAAAGGGCGGCGCCTACTACTGCTTCTGCGAAAAGACGGAGTCTGAGGAGGATTCCGGGGAATTTGACCGGGCCGCCGATCCCTGCCGGGAGTTGACGGCCCAGCAGGTGCAGGAAAAGCTGGAGGCAGGTCTGCCCTACGTCATCCGCCAGCGTATCCCCGCCGGAACCACCACCTTCCACGACGCCATTTTCGGGGACATCACCGTGGACAACAGCACGCTGGACGATCAGGTGCTGCTGAAGCGGGACGGTCTGCCCACCTATAACTTCGCCAACGTCATCGACGACCACCTGATGGGCATCACCCATGTGGTGCGGGGCAGCGAGTATCTGGCCTCCGCCCCAAAGTATAACCTGCTGTATGAGGCCTTCGGCTGGGAGGTCCCCACCTATGTTCACTGCTCCCCCGTCATGCGGGACGCTCAGAACAAGATGTCCAAGCGCCACGGCGATCCCTCCTATGAGGATCTGAAGGCGGAGGGCTATCTCACCGAGGCCATCCTCAACTATGTGGCCCTGCTGGGCTGGAGCCCCAAGGGGGAGTTGGCGGAACAGGAGCTGTTCACCCTGCCGGAGTTGGTGAAGGCCTTTGACATGACGGGCATCTCCAAGTCTCCCGCCATTTTCGACCGGCAGAAGCTGGATCACTTCAACGCCGTCTATCTGCGGGGCATGGCCCCGGAGGCCTTCGCCAAGGCCGCCGAGCCCTACATCCGCCAGACGGTGACAGACCCCCGATTCGACACCGCCGCCATCGCCGCTCTTTTGCAGGCCCGGTGCGAGAAGCTCACGGACATCCCGGAGAAGGTGGACTTCTTCGATGCCCTGCCGGAGTATCCCGTGGACTACTATACCAATAAGAAATCCAAGACCAACCCCGACGTCTCCCGTGCCATGCTGGAGGCGGTCATCCCCGTGCTGGAGGGCCTGACGGAGTGGACGGACGAGGCCATTCACGACGCACTGGTTGATCTGGCGCAGCGGCTGGAGGTGAAGAACGCCACCCTCATGTGGCCTGTCCGCATCGCCGCCGCCGGTAAGCTGGTGACCCCCGGCGGAGCCGTGGAGATCTGCCGCATTCTGGGCAAAGATGAGACGCTGCGCCGCCTGAACGCCGGTCTCGCCATGCTGGGGGCATGATGGACTGGCTGGAACAGCAGCGCACCCGGCTGCACGGATTTTACCGCACGGAGTACCGCTACTCCCTCCGCATCACCGCCATCGCCTTCGGCGCACTGATCCTGCTGGGCTTTGCCGGCAGCCTGCTGCTGCCGGATCTGGCAGACCAGCTGTTCCTGCAGTTCGCCCAGCAGATGGCGGAGCTGGGCATCATGGACACCACCGGCCGGGTGGATGTGCTGGCGCTGTTCGGCAACAACGTCCGGGCGACGGTGTTCAGCATCGCCTACGGCTTTATCCCCTTTATCTATCTCCCGGCCCTGTCCATCGGCATCAACTCCCTGCTGCTGGGGCTGTTTGCCGGGGTGTACGTCAACAACGGCATCTCCCTGCTGGCGTATTTTGCGGGCATCGTCCCCCACGGCATTTTCGAGTTGCCGGCCCTGATCCTGGCCCTCAGCAGCGGCATCTATCTCTGCCGCAAGGTCACAGACTACGTCCGGCACAACGAAAAGGGCGTTATGGGTCCCCTGATGAAGGATCTGCTGCGCCTGTTCGTCATGCACATCATCCCACTGCTGATGGCAGCGGCGGTGATAGAGGCCTATGTGACACCGCAGCTTTTGAAGCTGTTTCTGTAAAAACTTTAGTGCCGCAGCGTGCGGCGAAAGGAGCATCACATGAACGAGAAGAATGTACGAAGCATCCCGGAGCTTTTTGGCAGCATGGTATTCAGCCAGGCTCAGATGCGACAGCGTCTGCCGGAACGGGTCTATGACGCATGGCAGCAGTGCCTGATCCAAGGAACTTCTCTGGATCGCTCCATCGCCGACGAGATCGCCGCCGCCATGAAGGACTGGGCCATCGAAAAGGGCGCTACCCACTACACCCACTGGTTCCAGCCCATGACGGGCTTTACCGCCGAGAAGCACGACAGCTTCATCGCCCCCAACGTCCCCGGCACCATTTTGATGGAGCTGTCCGGCAAGGAACTGTCGCAGGGTGAGGCGGACGCCTCCAGCTTCCCCTCCGGCGGTCTGCGGGCCACCTTCGAGGCCCGTGGTTATACGGCGTGGGATCCCACGTCCTATGCCTTCATCAAGGATCAGACCCTGTATATCCCCACCATCTTCTGCTCCTACGGCGGCGAGACGCTGGATAAAAAGACGCCTCTGCTGCGCTCCATGAAGCAGCTGGATACGCAGGCCGTCCGCATCCTGCGGCTGTTCGGCAACACCACGGTGCAGCACGTTACCGCTCAGGTGGGGCCGGAACAGGAATACTTCCTCATTGACAAATCCATGTATCGCCGCCGGGAGGATCTGATGCTCTGCGGCCGCACGCTGTTCGGTGCCAAGCCTCCCAAGGGGCAGGAGCTGGACGACCACTACTACGGCGCCATCAAGCCCCGTGTGGCGGCCTTTATGCACGAGCTGGATCAGGAGCTGTGGCAGGTGGGCGTGCTGGCCAAGACGGAGCACAACGAGGTGGCGCCCGCCCAGCACGAGATCGCCCCGGTGTACTCCGACGCCAACAGCGCCTGCGACCACAATCAGTTGACCATGGAGTTTCTGAAGAAGGTGGCCGACCGCCACGATCTGGTGTGCCTGCTTCACGAAAAGCCCTTTGCCGGGGTCAACGGCAGCGGCAAGCACGACAACTGGTCGCTGGCCACGGATACCGGTGAGAACCTCCTCAAGCCCGGACGTACCCCCAGTCAGAACGCCCAGTTTCTGCTGTTTCTGGCGGCCTTTATCAAGGGCGTGGACGAGTATCAGGAGATGCTGCGCTGCTGCGTGTCCTATCCCGGCAACGATCACCGGCTGGGCGGCAACGAGGCGCCTCCCGCCATTGTGTCTATCTTCCTTGGCGACGAGCTGACGGCCATCCTCCGCTCCATCATCGACGGCACGGCCTATGTGGACATCACCAAGAAGAAGCTGGAGATCGGCGTGGACACCCTGCCGGAGCTGCCGCAGGATACCACCGACCGCAACCGCACCTCCCCGCTGGCCTTTACCGGCAACAAGTTCGAGTTCCGGATGTTGGGCTCCTCCCAGTCCATCGCCAGCCCCAATGTGGTGCTCAACACCATCATGGCCGACGAACTGAAGCAGTTTGCCGACCGGCTGGAGCGGGCGGAGAGCTTCCATCAGGCCCTGCAGGAGCTGCTGCGGGATACCTTCCGGGATCACCAGCGCATTATCTTCGACGGTAACGGCTACGACGACGACTGGGTACAGGAGGCCAAGCGCCGGGGGCTGAGCAATCTGCGGGACACCGTGGACTGTATGCCCGCCTACATCGACGAGAAGAATGTGGCGCTGTTTTCCCGCTTCGGCATCCTGACGCCGGAGGAGATGCACGCCCGGTATGAGATCCATCTGGAGAATTACTGCAAGGTCACGGCCATTGAGGCCGCTACCCTGCGGGATATGACCCTGCGGGGCATCCTGCCCGCCGTCACCCGCTACACCGGCGATCTGGCCAAGGGCGTTGTGAGGAAGCGGCAGGCGGAGATGGCCACTCCCTGCCGGGTGGAGAACTATCTGGTGGCGCAGCTGGACGCCCTCAGCGGCGACCTGCTGGACGCCTGCCAGGCTATGAGCCGGGCGCTGGAGGCCGCTCCCGCCGCCGATGCCGGCATCGACGCCGCCCGGTACTACCGGGATCAGGTGGCCTCCCGGCTGGAGGAGATGCGGAGCATCATCGACCGCATGGAGCCGCTGGTGGGGGCCGACTACTGGCCCTATCCCACCTATGCAGACATCCTGTTCTCCGTGTAATGATACCCGATACGAAAAGAGAGTGTGTTCCGGATGGAACACACTCTCTTTTTCGTCAACCGGCGGGGTGAGCCAGACGGCTGAGTAAACTAAACGGAGGGATCAATAGTCGGAGTTCAGCCACGGCTTCTGGCCGTAGTGAAGAAGCTGCGCCAGCTGCTGCCAAGGGCCGGTGACGGCGACGGCTCCCAGCCGCACCATGCTCTCCAATCCGCAGGAGGCCATCAGCAGGGATGCCAGATCCCCCTGCCGGCACGTCACCGTTACCTCGGCGGGTGCTTCCTCCGGGAGGGCGGACCAGCGGCCGCCGTCGAAGCGCAGCACCGTGCGGCAGTCCCGGTGGGCCAGCTCATCACGGTAGCAGAAGGCCGCTGTCAGCGTCCCCTGCGGGAGGGTGCGATAGGCGGTGGCGGTCACGAAGGCCGCCGGGTCCAGAATCTTGAACATGGTGCCTATGGCGGAGACGTTGGTTTGCAGGAAGCCGTAGTCGATGTAGTTGCCGGAGACGTCCTGCGGATCCTCCAGCAGGTGGTGGAAGTCCTCCTCTCCGGTGCGGAGGAGCACCGTCTGGGCCAGATCCTCCTGCAGCTTCAGCGCTCCCAGCAGCGCCCGGAGGACAGCGCCGTCGTCGTACACCAGTTCCTCCACCGACAGGCGGTTGCGGGTGTAGTTGGTGTCGCTGGCGCTCTCAAAGCGATAGGCCACATAGCCCTGCAGCGTCCCGTCGTCGGCGCAGTAGCCGATGCGGCGCACCTGAACATCCGTGCGGGCTGCCCGAACCTCCTCCTCGAACTTCTCCACCATGCCGTGGTTTTGGGCGGCGAAGCGGCTGTGACAGGCCAGCACCCGGTCAAAGTCCTCCGGCTGCAGCAGGCGCAGATGGCGGCGGGCCTCTCCGTCGGGCTTGGGCAGCACGGCGGTGGGCAGATGGTACTCGTAGAGCTTCCCCGCAAAGCCATAGCCCATGCGGCGGTAAAAGGAGATCTGGAAGGGCAGCAGCAGCGTCAGCAGAGCGCCGTGGCGACGGGCGTAGTCCTCGAAGTAGCGGATCATCTCCAGCGCCGCCCCCTGCTTTTTATGGAGGGGGTGCACCTCCAGCGCCATCAGGCCGCAGGCCGTCTGCATCCGGCCGAAGCAGTTCATGGAAAAGAGGATCAGCTTCATGGTGGCAATGAGTACGTCCCCTTCAAACAGGCCCACCGTCTGCACCTGACGGTCCTCCCGCAGCTCCAGACGGTGCTTCTCCCGGTAGTGCTCCCGGCACGCTTCGTCCAGCGTTTTATAGGCCGGGTAGGCGTTGAGGTAGATGTCCAGATAGGCCTCCAGATCCTGCTGGGTCAAGGGGCGGATGGTGCGGTTGGTGTGTTCCATGGCGGCGGGCTCCTTTCACATGATCAGATGAAGCTATTGTACCGTGTTTTGCCGGTTCCGTCAACGATGGGTAAGAAAAAAGCCCATCTGCTCAGGCGGATAGGCTTTCAAGGGAAACTACTTTACAGGGACAGGCTCTTCGTCCACGCAGAGACCTCCTGTGCGGAGGCATGGCTGGACAGGCGCTTGCCCTCGTTCCAGCGGGTATCGGGGGCGCAGGAGGATCGCAGGAGCTCCACGGTCTTGCCCATACCGCTGCCGCCGGAGGTAGCGAAGGGAATCACGGTCTTTCCAGAGAAATCGGCGCTCTCCAGAAAGGTCTGGATGATGCGGGGCGCCTGATACCACCAGATGGGAAAGCCCACGAACACCGTGTCATACCCCGCCAACCGAGGGGTCTCCGCCATGGCCGGGCGGCTCTTGGGGTCGTTCATCTCCACGCTGCTGCGGCTTTTGGCGTTGTTCCAGTCCAGATCGGCTGCAGTGTAGGCCGTCTGGGGACGAATTTCGAAGAGATCGCCGCCGGTGACATCCGCCAGTGTCTTGGCCAGACGGGCCGTTTCGCCGCTGGCAGAAAAATAGGCAACCAGAATTTTGCTCATGTGTATGCTCCTTTCAACATTTCTCCGGGATCGCTCCGGGCGGCGGGACATCCCACTCTCCCCCCATTGTATCAGCCGAGGGCGGCGGATGCAAGGCACTTTTCCCGGAAATGGGTGCTTATCGGACAGTGAAGCCCAGCCCCGTCAGCCAGTCCGCCACGTCGCTCCGGGCGGCGCTGCTGCCGAAGCGCTGGCCCTCCTGCCAGTCGCCGGTGCCGGCCAGCTGAGCCAGCGTCTCCCCGCTCTGGCCGAGGGCGGAGGAGGCGGAGGTACAGAAGGGGATCACCGTCTTCCCTGTGAAGTTATTTGCCTTCACAAATCCGTTGACAGGCCATGCGCTGCCGCCCCACCAGATGGGATAGCCCACAAACACCGTGCTGTATTGTTCCCAGTGCTCCACGGTGGCGGAGGTGAGAGCCACATCTTGCAGAGAGACATTCTCATGCTCCCGACAGGCCCGGCTCTCGCTGTTGTTGTAGTCCAGATCCGCCGCCAGATAGGGCTCCTGCGGTGTCAGCTCAAAGGTATCGGCTCCCAGTGTCTCGGCGATGTATCCCGCCACAGCCTTGGTGCTGCCGGTGGCGGAGAAATACACCACCAGCACCTTGGTCTGCTCCTCGGTGGGGGTGCTATCCTGTGGGGTATCGGCGTCCTGCACCTCGTTCTGCGAGGCATCGCTGTCGGGCTGCTGCTTCTTTCCGCAGGCGGCCAGCGCCGGCAGCATCAGCAGAGCCAGCAGCAGGCAGCTCCATTTTTTCAGTTTACGCATCATTCTTCTCCTTTCACGCCAACGGCTTACCGCTGAACACCGGAAATCCATTGTAATCGCCGTAATCCGTCAGGTGCTCCATGCTCCGCAGCGTCTCCATGTCCTCCGGGGAGATGGCAAAGTCCACGGCGGCGTTGGAGCGCATATGGCCGGGGTCCGCCGTCTTGGGCAGGGCCACCGCTCCCAGCTGCAGGACATAGCGGATGCACAGCTGCGGCACGGAAACGCCGTATTGCTCCGCCATGGCGGTGATGGCCGGATTTTTCAGGGCCTCGCCGTGGGCGATGGGGGAATAGGCCTCCACTCGGATGTCCTGCCGGGTGCAGTAGTCCAGCAAGGGCAGGTCCGTACCGGCGATGTGCAGCAGCAGCTGGTTCACTGCCGGACGCACCCGGCAGCCGGTCAGCAGGTTCTCCAGATCGTCCCGCAGAAAATTGGAGACACCGATGACCCGCACCTTTCCCGCTGCCTGAGCATCCTCCAGCGCACGCCAGACGGCCCTGTTCTCCTGAAAATACCGCTTTTCGGCCCGGAACTCCCTCCACGGCTGGGGAGAGTGGATGAGCATCTGGTCCAGATACGTCAGGCCCATTTTCTCCAGCGTCTCGTCAATGGAGCGGGCGGCGTCCTCATAGGTCTTGTGCTCCGCCGCCACCTTACTGGCCACGAACAGCTCCTCCCGCTTCAGGCCGCAGGTGCGGATGCCCTTGCCCACGCCCTGCTCGTTGCCGTAGGCCTGAGCCGTATCGATGAGCCGGTAACCCAGCTCCACCGCCGTGCGGACGGCCTGCGCCGCCTTGTTGTTGTCAATGAACCATGTGCCAAGCCCCAGCTTGGGGATGGCTATACCGTTTGCCAGCGTATAGGTCTCCTGCAAAATCATTTCGCATCCTCCTCCGTCCAGATCCCCTTGGCCATGCGGAACACCGCCCACGCCTTGGGCCAGCCGCAATAAAAGGCCGCATGGGTGACGATCTCTGCGACCTCCTCACGGGTGATACCGTTTTTCTTAGCGCTGAGCAGGTGGTAGCGGAAGGATTCATCCGTCAAGCCCTGCGCCATCAGGGCCACCACCGTCACCAGCGAGCGATCCCGCAGGGATAGCCTGTCCTCTCGACTCCATACCTGACCGAACAGGACATCGTCATTGATCTCTGCGAATTTCGGGGCGAACTCCCCCAGGGCGTCCCGCCCCGCCGTCTGTTTGACTGCCATATGGCTCTCCTCCTTACAGTTTGCTGTATGCTTCGTCGCTGACCGGCTCCGAGAAACGGAGTCTTGACAGTAACGCTCCTACGCTGTATGATGCTCTTAAAGCTTATCTATACTCTAAAACTGAAAGTACACTTTAAGTCAAGGGGTTTTGCAAAATTTTTTCGGAGGAATTGGAAAATGGTCTATACCGTGGGTGAAATGGCGAAGCTGCTGGATATCCCGGCATCCACGCTGCGCTACTATGACAAGGAGGGGCTGCTGCCCTTTGTGGAGCGCTCCTCCGGCGGAATCCGTCTGTTCCGGGAGTCGGACTTCGAGTGGCTGCAGGTCATCGGGTGCATGAAAAAGGCCGGGATGTCCATCCGTGACATCCGGCAATACATCCAGCTGGCCATGCAGGGAGACGACACCATCGACACCCGGCTGCAGATGTTCCACCACCAGCGGCAGGTTCTGCTGGATCAGATCCGGGAGATGCAGCACACGCTGGAGACGGTGGAATACAAGTGCTGGTTTTACGAGACGGCGCAGGCCGCCGGCACCACGGACGTCCCCATCCGCATGGCGGAGGAGGAGGTCCCCCAGCGCTTCCGGGCCATCCGGCGGGAGCTTCACGGCGAGGAGCCGGTGAAGGACGATGCGTCGGCGTGAGATTTTCCCTCTTGACAAGCTCTTTACGGGATGGTATGATGTCCGTGACAAGTGAACATCAAAAGCGATGACGAAGACGGAGCTGGCAGCACGTCGCATAGAGAGCCGGGGACGGTGGAAGCCCGGCGGACAGCGCCAGAACTCTTATCCCTTCCGAGCCGAGTCCCCCAACGCATCTGTCAGTAGGAGACTCCGTGTAGGCTACGTGAGTGCATAGGGCTTGATGGAGCCTGAAGTGGCAGGACGTTTTTCGTCGTGCAATTTGAGTGGTACCGCGGGTATTGTATAGCAAGACTCGTCTCAAAGGAATTTGGGACGGGTCTTTTTTTGCGGAAATTTTGAAAAAAACAAGGAGTATCGACATGAAACTGAGTAGGAACAAAATGCTGCTGGTGAGCTTTATGCTGTTTTCCCTGTTCTTCGGAGCGGGGAATCTGATCTTCCCGCCCTTTCTGGGGCAGAACGCCGGAAGCCACACCCTGCCGGCCATGCTGGGCTTTCTGGCCACGGCGGTGGTGCTGCCGGTGCTGGGTGTGGTAGTGGTAGCCCGCTTCGACGGGCTGGACCGGTTGGGGCAACAGGTGGGCAAGCGCTTCGCCATCGTCTTTACCCTGCTGATCTATCTCTCCATCGGGCCCGGTCTGGGTATCCCCCGTGCTGCCTCTGTCCCCTTCGAGATGGCGGTGGCCCCCTATCTGCCGGAGGGCGCCAATACCACCGTGTGGATGCTGGTGTACTCGCTGGCGTTCTTTCTGGTGGCCCTATGGCTGTGCATGACGCCGGGAAAGCTGGTGAACCGCATCGGCCACTTCCTGACCCCCAGTCTGCTGGTGCTGCTGGTGTTCCTGTTCGTTTGCTTTCTGTTCCGGGGAGAGGTGAACGTGGCCCCGTCCCAGACGGCCTATGACGCCGCCCCCTTCCTGAAGGGCTTTTCCGAGGGCTACCAGACCATGGACACCATCGCCGCCCTGAACTTCGGATTGGTCATTGCTACCACGCTGGGTTCCTTCGGCATGACGGAAAAGCGCGATCGGATGCGCCACACCGTTCTGGCAGGTATCTTCGCCGGAACCATTCTGGCGCTGGTGTATGCCATGCTGTCCTACATGGGGATGTGCAGCTCCGGAGTCTATGCCATTCAGGAAAACGGCGCATGGACCCTGCGGTGCATCGTCTACCAGCTGTTCGGCGCACCGGGAGCCGTGCTGCTGGCGGCCATCTTCACGCTGGCCTGTCTCACCACCTGCGTGGGGCTTATCAACTCCATCTCCCAGTATTTCTCCACCCTTTTCGGAAAGCTCTCCTACCGCCAGTGGGTGCTGGTGATGACGGGCTTCTCCTTTTTGGTGTGCAATCTGGGACTGAACGCCATCCTCAGCATCTCCATCCCCATTCTCAACGCCATCTACCCCGTGGCCATTGTGCTGATCCTGCTGGGGCTGACCCACAGCCTGTGGGTCAAGAATCGTTGGGTCTACTCTCTGGTGGTGGCGGGCACCGGAACCGTCAGCGTCATCTATGCGTTGGATGCCGCACAGCTGTCGCTGGGCGCTGTGACGGAGCTTTGCCGGAAGCTGCCCCTGTACGATATGGGCTTCTGCTGGGTCAATGTGGCGGCGGTGATGCTGGCAGTGAGCCTGCTGCTGGGTCTTGTGCGGCGGGAACGGGCGTAAGGGGCAGAAAAAGCTTGCCCTTCTCCTCCAAGGCTGGTAGAATGAGACATATTCTCCACCGAAAGGAGTTTTTCTCATGAAACTGATGATCGCCTCCGACCTCCACGGCTCCGCCGCCTACACCCGGCGGCTGCTAAAGCTCTATCGGGATACCGGCTGCCAGCGGCTGGTGCTGCTGGGAGACCTGCTGTACCACGGCCCACGAAACCCGCTGCCGGAGGGCTATGAACCGCCCGCCGTGGCCAAGATGCTCAACGACATGGCGGACGAGCTGCTGTGCGTGCGGGGCAACTGCGACGCCGAGGTGGACCAGATGGTTCTCCACTTCCCCATTCTCTCCGACTCCGCCCTGCTGGTGCTGGACGGCCTCACCATCCACGCCACCCATGGCCACATCCACGGGCCGGACACGCCACCGCCCCTGCGGCAGGGAGATATCCTGTTGTGCGGACACTTCCATGTGCCGGTGCGCCGGGACTGCGGCCGTTACACCTATCTGAATCCCGGCTCCGCAGCCCTGCCCAAGGAGAACAGCCCCCACAGCTGTATGGTGCTGGAGGGCGGACAGTTCACATGGCTGGACGTGGTGACGGGTCAGCCCTTCCAGCCCCGTGGATGACGGTGCTGCTTGACGCTGCATAAAAAAGAGGACTCTGAGCCGATGGCTCAGAGTCCTCTTTTTATGTCTTACTTCTGGTTGGGCATTTTCCAGCCCTCGTGATCCGTATGGAGCAGATGGTGCGAACGGCCGCTGAGAGGCGCACGCAGGTACTCCCGGTACAGGGTCTGAATTTCCGGGTTCTCGTGGGAGAACCGCACCGGGGACTTCTTATCGATGTTCCACAGGACATTTCCACGGGCCTCGGCCATCTCCGTGCCGTCGTGGATGGGTTGCCCGCCGCCGCCGGCACAGCCGCCGGGACAGGCCATGACCTCCACGAAATCGTAGTGGACCCTTCCCTCCTCCAGATCGGTCATCAGTTGGCGGGCGTTGGAGAGGCCGCTGACCACCGCCACGGAGAGGTCGCCCACCTTCGGAATGGTGAAGGTGGCCTCCTTCCAACCCTTCACGCCACGGATGGCGCTGAAGGCATCAGGGTCGGGATTGGAGCCGGTGACCAGATAATAGGCGCTGCGGAGGGCGGCGTCCATCACACCGCCGGAGGCACCGAAGATCACCGCCGCACCGGTACCGGTACCCAGCGGACTGTCGAAGGGAGTCTCCTCCATGGTGGCGGGGTTGATCTGCTCGCCCCGGAACATCCGCACGATCTCACGGGTGGTCAGCACCACATCCACATCGGGATCGTCGCTGACGGTCCGCATGGTAGGCAGGGCCGCCTCGCTCTTTTTGGCGGTGCAGGGCATGATGGACACCACGAAAATGCGCTTGGGGTCCACACCGATCTTCTCGGCAAAGTAGCTCTTGGCCAGAGCGCCGAACATCTGCTGGGGACTCTTGGCAGTGGAGAGATTGTCGGTATAATCCGGGAACTGGCCCTTCAGGAACCGCACCCAGCCGGGACAGCAGGAGGTGAACATGGGCCACGTGTACCGCTCCCGATGGGTAAAGCGGTCCACGAACTCACTGCCCTCCTCCATAATGGTGAGGTCGGCAGTAAAGTTGGTATCAAACACGTAGTCAAAGCCCATCTGCTTCAGGGCGGTGACCATGCGCTCCGCCGAGGCGAACTCCGGCGTCAGATGGTAGTACTCTGCCCAGGCCACCCGGACGGCGGGGGCCATCTGCACCACGGTGATCTTATTGGGGTCGGCCAGAGCATCGAACACCTTGCCGGTGTCATCGTGCTCCTGCAGGCCACCCACGGGACAGTGGACCACGCACTGGCCGCAGAAGGTGCAGTCGGACTCCCCCAGGGTGCGGTACTTCCCCACGCCGATGGTGGTGTGGGAACCGGTACCCATCAGATCCCAGACGTGCATCCCCTGGACCTTATCGCAGATCTGGACACAGCGCATACAGCGGACGCAGCGGTTCTCGATCCGCACCACGGGGTTGCTGAAATCCGTGGGGATATTCCGCAGGTCCTTGATGTAGTGCTCCCCCAGCAGGTTATAGTCGTTGGCCAGCTGCTGAAGACGGCAGTTGCCGCTGCGGGTACACTTGGTGCAGCGGATCTCATGCTGGCTCAGTAGCAGCCGGAGATTCACCCGGCGGGCCTCCCGCACACGGGGAGAGTGGGTATGGATCACCATGCCCTCGGCCACCACGTTGTTGCAGGAGGGGATCAGGCGCTCCTGCCCCTCCACCTCCACGATGCACAGGCGGCAGGCACCGATTTCGTTGATCTCCTTGAGATAGCACATGGTGGGGATCTCGATGCGTGCGGTGCGGGCGGCCTCCAGAATGGTGGTACCCTCCGGCACGGTAACGGTCCGATTGTCGATGGTCAATGTTACCATTTTTCGTTTCGACCTCCTCTGAAAATTCCGTAGCCGAAGTGGTCGCACCGCAGGCAGCGGCCTGCCTCGGCGCAGGCCCCCTCTTGGGTCAAGCCGCACTCGATATCCTCGAAGTCGCGCTTGCGCTCACAGGCCTCCCGCTCGGTGGTATCGATGCGCCCGTGGGGGGGCGAGTTGTTCAGCTTGGGGCTGGGAATCTCCACGTCCACGGTAATCTCGTGGCGGAAGCCCAGATGCTCGTCGATGTTGGCGGCTGCCACCTTGCCGGCGGCAATGGCCCGGATGGCAGTGGCAGGGCCGGTAACGCAGTCGCCGCCGGCGAACACGCTGTCCATATCCCGCACCTGCCCCGACAGGCCCGCCACAAAGGCACCCCGCTGGATGGGGACGCCGGCCTGATCGAAGCCCTGGATCTCGACGCCCTGTCCAATGGCCACCACGATGACATCCGCCGGGATGCGGACCTCCTCCAGCGCCGCCTTGCCGGGACGGGGACGCCCTGCCTTGTCCACCTCCCCGATGATCTGGGGCTGGACCCACAGGGCCTTGGCGGCGCCGTCCTCATCGGCCTCGATGCGGACGGGAGCGGCCAGCGTCATCAGCTCGGCTCCCTCCGCCAGCGCACCGGTGATCTCGTCCGGCAGCGCCGTCATGTCCGCCTGACGGCGGCGATAGACGCAGGTGACCTTGTCGGCCCCCAGTCGGATGGAGCTGCGGGTGACGTCCATGGCCACGTTGCCGCCGCCGATGACCACCACCTGCTTGCCGGTGAAATCCGGCATCTCGTTGTCGCCGATGGCACGCAGCATCTCCACGGCGGAGATGACGTTCTTACTGTTCTCGCCGGGGATGCCGGTCTTTTTATCCTGATGAGCGCCGATGGCGATGTAGATGCAGTCATACTCCTGCTCCAGCTTCTCCAGCCAGATATCCCGGCCCACGGTGACGCCGGTATGTACCTCAATGCCAAGAGACAGAATGGATTCGATCTCGGCGTCCAGCTTCTCACGGGGGAAGCGGTAGCTGGGGATGCCGTAGCGCAGCATACCGCCCAGCTGCTCCCGCTCCTCGTACACCGTGACCCCGTGACCCATAAGGGCCAAGTAGTAGGCGCAGCTGAGACCGCTGGGGCCTCCGCCGATGATGGCCACCTTCTTGCCGGTGGCGGGAGCGCACTCCGGCTGGGGTACCACCCCGGCGTGGTCCACGGCATAGCGCTTCAGGCCACGGATATTGATGGCATCGTCCACCATATTCCGGCGGCAGCGGGCCTCGCAGGGATGCTCGCAGATATAGGCGCAGGCCGTGGGGAAGGGATTGTCCTTGCGGATCAGGCGCACTGCATCAGCGCAGCGACCCTCCCCTACCAGCGCCATGTAGCCGGGGATATCCACGCCGGCGGGACACAGTGCCACACAGGGAACGGGATTTTGCAGGCCCGCCAGACAGCGGTTGTGCTTCACGTGCTCCTCGTAGTCATCCCGGAAGCCCTCCAGCCCCTCCACCACCAGACGGGCGGCGTCACGGCCGATGGCACAGTCGGCGGTGTTGACGATACTGCGGGCGGTCTTTTCGATGATGGCAATGGTCTCCATGGTAGCCTCGCCGTCCAGCACCTGATTGATCAGCAGCGTCAGCTGCCCCAGCCCGATCCGGCAGGGGACACATTTGCCGCAGGTCTGTGCATGGCACAGCTGCAGAAACGACAGGGACATATCCACCGGACACAGGCCCGGAGGGCTGGCGGCAATGCGCCGCTCCATATCCCGGTAAAGCCCTTCCACCACGGTCTGGGCCCGGCTGGGTGTCTTGATATCCAGTCTGCTCAAAGCAGGACACTCCTTTCGTCGGCACGGAGAATAGCGCCCCATTCTCCGGCGCATATGATTGAATTATGTTAAGAATGACATAATTCACAGCCAAAGTCAATGGGATAAAATCTTTTGTTGCAGTGAAAAATTATCATTAGTTTTCTGAAAAAGTCACGAAAGTGTATACAATTCCGCAAGAATTGTGAGATTTTTCCATGGAACATGGCTTTTCACCTCATGGGGGCCGGGCGTCCTGCCCTCCTGCGGCGATGTTTTTTGTGCAAAAATTTTCGTCCCACGCAGTCCCCTCCCCTCTCCGGCGGGGGCATCGGGCCGGACTTGACAGGGACAGTCCGGGGGAATATAATTTGAATACTTATGGCCATTTGCGATACGGCTATTTCCTATTATAATATTTACGGAATGTGCAAAGGACAAGTGACATGAACTTTCGTTTGATACTGAACATCATGGGCTATACCCTCTGGGTGGAAGCCGGGTGCCTGCTGCTGCCGCTGCTGGTGTCCGCAGGCTATGGTGAGGCCTGCTGGGAGCCGTTTTTGTGGACGCTGGGGCTGTGCAGCCTGTGCGGGCTGATCCTCACCCGCATCCCGGCCCGGAAGAACCGTCTGCAGGGCCGGGACGGCTATGCGGTGGTGGCCATGGCGTGGATCGTGCTGTGCCTGTTCGGGGCGGTGCCTTACGTCCTCAGCGGGGCTGTCCCCCACTATGCTGATGCCCTGTTCGAGACGGCCTCTGGCCTCACCACCACCGGAGCCACCATCCTGACGGATGTGGAGGCCATGCCAAGGGGTATCCTCTTCTGGCGGGCGCTGACCCAGTGGATGGGCGGCATGGGTGTGCTGGTGCTGTTTCTGGCCCTGATGCCCCGGACGGGGGCGGGGGCCGTACACCTGATGCGGGCCGAAAGCCCCGGTCCCATCAAGAGCAAACTGCTGCCCCATGTCAGTGACACCGCCAAGGTGCTCTATGGCATCTACATTGGTCTGACGGCGGCAGAGATCGTGGCCCTGTGTCTGGCAGGCATGGACTTTTACGAGGCTGTGCTCCACTCCTTTTCCACCATCTCCACCGGTGGCTTCTCCACCCGCAACGCCAGCATTGCCGCCTTCGGCTCCCCGGCCATCACATGGATCGTGGCCATCTTCATGTTCCTGTCGGGCATCAACTTCTCTTTGATCTTCATCTCCCTGCGGGGACACATCCGGGCGGCGCTGCACAGCGAGGAGCTGCGGCTGTATACCCTGCTGACGCTGGGATCCATCGGCCTTATCGCCGCCAGTCTCATGGTGCAGCAGAGCGTTCCGCTGGGTCGGGCGCTGAAGGATTCCGTCTTCAACGCCGTGTCCACCGTGACCACCACCGGCTTCGCCACGGCGGACTTTGCCCAGTGGCCGGTCTTTGGTCAGATGCTGCTGGTGATCCTCATGTTCACCGGCGCCTGCGCCGGGTCTACCTCCGGCGGCATCAAGGTCTCCCGCATCCTGCTGCTGGGAAAGCTGCTGCACCGGGAGATCAAAAAGATCCTGCACCCCAAGCATATCTCCGTCATCACCGTGGACGGACAGCTGGTGGAGGACCGGGTGGTCTCCTCGGCGGCGGCCTACATGGTGGCGTATATGATCCTGCTGCTGGGTGGGGCCACCCTTCTGGCTTGGGACAACCTAGGCTTTACGGAGTCCTTTACCGCCGTGCTGACGTGTCTCGGCAACGTGGGACCGGGGCTGGGCCGTCTGGGCCCGGCGGGGAATTTCAGCCCCTTCTCCGGGTTCAGCAAGGTGGTCATGTCGCTGCTGATGCTGCTGGGGCGGCTGGAGCTGATGCCCATTCTGGTGATGCTCTCCCCACGGATGTGGCGGGAGCGGTAATAGCGCTGCCCGAAAATCTAAGGATCTTTCAAGCGTCGATCTTGGCAAGCAAAAAACAGCCTGCCGGTGTTACCGGCAGGCTGTTTTCCGTTAAAAGACGGTTGATACGTTCTTACTTGGAGCGCAGAGCCTTGCGGATCAGGGGGGCGATGGTCACGGCCAGCACGCCGCCGATGGCGGCAGTCACCAGCTGGGGCCAAGAGAAGCTGGCAGAGATTGCCGCCACCTGCTTTTCCGCTAGTCCCAGTGTAGGCAGCACCAGCTTCACGATCAGCAGCCACAGGGCCAGAAACTTGGTCACGGCTCCTACAGCCACGGCCAGATAGCTACGTGCGGCGATCTTGTCACGGCTTGCCAGAAGGTGCAGGATAACCACCAGCACCATGTTGCCGACGGCCACCATGGGGACAATGGGCAGAAACGCCGGGCCGATGCCCAGCAGAAAAGCGAAGAAGGGACTCACCAGCGCCACCGTCAGGCCGCACCACAGGCCACCCACCAGCACCGATACCCCCAGCACCAGATTCACGCAGGAGCCGGTGACGAACTGTCCCAAGGGTTTGGTGGCCCACTGCAGCGCCACCAGCAGGGCGATCATCACGGCGGTCTCCGTGATCCAGAGTGTTTTCTTGTTCATGGGTTTATACCTCCAGAAGTTTTTCCCTATTTTACCACACTATCGCTGGGCTTACGTTGCCCGTGCAACGAAAGGAGCCGTCTATGCAGCCGGACATCCCTCTGTTACAACAAACCATTCTCTTCTCCGGCATCGAGGCGGAGGAGCTGCGGCATCTGCTGACGTGCCTTGGCGGCTCCGTGCGCCGCTATGGCCGGGGGGAGTTCCTCTGGCACGCCGGGGACACGGTCCTGCAGGCGGGCATCGTCCTACAGGGGGCCGTGGACGCCGTACAGTACCGGGAGGACGGGGCCATGCAGCTGGTGGCCCGCCACACCGCCGGGGGCGTGTTCGGGGAAATGCTCATGGCAGCAGGCGAGGCAAGCCCGGTATCGGTGCTCTCCCCGGAGGGGGCGGAGGTGCTGTTTTTGCCGCTGGAGCGGATCATGGAGGGCTGTGAGCGCCACTGTGAGGGCCATGCCCGGCTGCGAATGAATCTGCTGCGGGAATCGGCCCAGAAGTTCTGGCAGATGCGGCACCGGGTCACCTATCTCTCCGAGCCAAGCCTGCGGCGGCGGGTGCTGCTGTATTTGCAAGACTGCCGCAGCCGTCAGGGATCCGACTGCTTCCGGCTCTCCCTGTCCCGAGAGGAGATGGCGGCGTATCTGGCGGTGAACCGCAGCGCCCTGTCCCGTGAGCTGAGCAGGCTCCAGCAGGAGGGGCTCATCGAGTTCTACCGCAATTCCTTCCGGCTGCACTTTTCCCCGGAGCAGCTGTCGGTGACGGAAATGTAATGGATTTTTCGCCAGACGTCTGGTATACTTCTCCTCAACAAGGAGGGATGACGGATGGAAAAGCGATACTCCGGCCGCAGACGGCGGCGCTTTCGGTGGCTGTGGCTGCTGATGATCCCGGTACTGGCGGCAGCGGGATATACCCTGTGGCGCTTCGGACCGCAGCGGTCCTACACCGCCCAGCAGCTGGGACTGACGGACCTGCAAAGCCCCAACGACGCCGACGGCGACGGCGTGGACGACTGGACGGATGTGGTGCTGGGCGCACGGGCCTACATCGCCACGGATCCCCACTATCAGAGCAAATACTACGCCGGAGGCTATCCCGATGACGGACTGGGGGTCTGCACCGACGTCATCTGGCAGGCCCTTCAGGCGGCAGGCTATGACCTGAAGGCGCTGGTGGATGCGGACATCGCCGCCTGTCCGGAGGCGTATCCCCACATCACCACCCCCGACTCCAATATCGACTTCCGCCGGGTCAACACCTTGGATACCTTCTTCCGCCGCCATGCGCAGGTGCTGACCTGCGGCCTGTCGGATGGGCAGCAGTGGCAGCCGGGGGACATCGTGGTGTTCGGTGACCGGGCCCATATCGGGCTGTGCTCGGATCGGCGGAACCGGCAGGGTATCCCCTTCCTGATCCACCACGGAAACCCCATCGACGAGGCGGTGGAGCGCAACGACATCCCCCGCATGACGGTGACAGGACATTTCCGCTGGCTGGGCTGACGGGAAAAAAACAAAACGGTGACAAAAAAGACATTGCGGAGCGAAATTTTCCGTCAGATTTTTTCGCTCTGTAATGTCTTTGTCATTGCTTTTAGAAAAAATTGTGGTATACTATGTTATGTATCCCTCGTGAAAAGCCGAGGGTATCCTTATGTTAAAACGCTTCCGGCCGCGGCCGTATGAAGCTTACCGTCTCCGGGCAAGCTACCCTTGTCCCGGCTATATGTAAAAAGAGAGGATGCCTGTTTTGAACAAGTATATCATTCACGGTGGCCGTCCCCTGTTTGGTGAGGTCACGATCAGCGGTGCCAAGAACGCCGCCGTTGCCATCATCCCTGCCGCCCTGCTGGTGGACGGCGTATGCCGCATCGAGAACATCCCCCAAATCAGCGACGTGACCCTGTTTTTCTCCATTCTGGATGAGCTGGGCGCACGGGTGCGGGTGCTGAATCAGCACGCCGTGGAGATCGACTGCCGCACCGTCCGCAGCACCCATCCCTCCTATGATATGGCACGGCGCATCCGGGCGTCCTACTATCTGCTGGGGGCGCTGCTGGGCCGCTTCGGCGAGGCCACCGTGGCCATGCCCGGCGGCTGCAACTTCGGCGTGCGGCCCATTGACCAGCACGTCAAGGGCTTCCGGGCCATGGGCGCCGAGGTGACGGAGGGCAACTTCGTCCATGCCGCAGCCAGAGGCGGCCGGCTCACCGGCGCCAACGTCTACATGGACGTGGTGTCCGTGGGTGCTACCATGAACATCATGATGGCCGCCGTGCTGGCCGACGGCACCACCACCATCGAAAACGCCGCCAAGGAGCCACACATCGTGGATCTGGCCAACTTCCTCAACTCCATGGGCGCCGACATCAAGGGTGCCGGTACGGACTCCATCCGCATCAAGGGCGTGGAGCGCCTCAGCGGCGGCACCTACTGCATCATCCCCGACCAGATCGAGGCGGGGACCTATATGGCCGCTGTGGCCGCCACAGGCGGACAGCTGCTGATCCGCAACATCATTCCCAAGCACATGGACTGCATCTCCGCCAAGCTCATGGAAATGGGCGTCACGGTGGAGGAGCAGGACGACACCATGCTCATCCGCCGCAGCGGGCCGCTGCAGCGGGCCAACGTCAAGACCCTCCCCTACCCCGGCTTCCCCACGGATATGCAGCCCCAGATCACGGTGGCGCTGTGTCTGGCCCAAGGCACCAGTCTGGTGACGGAGGGCGTATGGAACAACCGCTTCAAGTATGTGGAGGAACTGCGGCGTATGGGCGCTCAGATCCAGGTGGACGGCCGGGTGGCCGTGGTGGAGGGCGTCACACAACTCACCGGTGCGCCGGTGCAGGCCTGTGATCTACGGGCCGGTGCGGCTCTGGTCATCGCCGGTCTGGCCGCTCAGGGCGAAACGGAGCTGACGCAGGTACAGTATATCGAGCGTGGCTACGAGGATCTGGTGGGCAAGCTCCGCCAGTTGGGCGCCGATATCCGGGTGGAGGAGATTCCGGAGCCGGAGGAGACCGAGGCTCACATCTGCTGATAGGACATAATCTTTCCGCCGCAGGCTGTTGGCAGTCTGCGGCGGTAGTCGGTTTATTGCGAGGAAAGACACATTGATGACCATACATACACTGGCCAGCGGCTCCGAAGGGAACTGCCTGCTGCTGTCGGACGGGGGCGTGCATCTGCTGCTGGACGCCGGAATTTCCACACGCCGCATCAAGGCGGGGCTTTTGCAGCTGGGGCTGACCATGGCGGACGTGGACGGCGTACTCATCACCCATGAGCATTCGGATCACGTCAGCGGCCTGCAAACCATGGTAAAGCACCACCGCATCCCCATTTACACAAGTCCCGGCACCGCCCGGCAGCTGGCCTACCGCATCGCCGGCATCGAGTCCCTGCTGCGTCCGGTGGAGCCGGGGACGGTGTTTTCCGTGGGAGACTGCCGGGTGACGGTATTCCGCACCTCCCATGACGCCGCCCAGAGCGTGGACTATCGGGTGGACGGCAGCGCCGCCGTGGGTTTTCTCACGGATACGGGCTATGTGACCCCGGAGGCGGAAGCCGCTCTGGCGGGGGTAGATACGCTGGTGCTGGAGAGCAACCACGACGTGGAGTGGCTCCGCAGCGGGCCGTATCCCTATTCCCTGAAGGCCCGCATCCTGGGAGACGAGGGGCATCTGTCCAACGATGCAGCGGCGGAGTTCGCCGCCCGGATGGCCCGGTGCGGCACACGGTGCATCGTTCTGGCCCACCTGAGCCGGGAGAACAACACCCCCCAGCGGGCATGGGACACGGTGCAGCGACGCCTGAATACGGTGGAGGCGGAGGTACTGCTGGAGGTGGCTCCCCGCAGCGAGGTCAGTCCCCCCTACGGGATGGAGGTACCGGTATGCAGCGAGTGACGGTTCTGTGCGTAGGCAAGCTGAAGGAGAAATTCTATCTGGAGGCGGCGGCGGAGTACGTCAAGCGGTTCCAGCGCTTCTGCAAGCTGGAGCTGGTGGAGCTGCCGGAGAGCCGTCTGCCGGAGTCTCCCTCCCCGGCGGAGGTACAGCGGGCGCTGGCGGCGGAGGCGGCAGCCATCCGGGAAAGGCTCCCCAAGGGTGGGGCAGTCATCGCCCTGTGCATCGAGGGAAAGCCCTGCTCCAGCGTGGAGCTGAGCCGTCGGATGGAGGAACTGGCCGTGGCCGGTAAGACGCAGCTGACCTTCCTCATCGGCGGCAGCGTGGGGCTGGACGAGAGCCTGAAACGGCAGGCGGACTGGCGGCTGTCCATGTCCCCCATGACCTTCCCCCACCATCTGGCCCGGATCATGCTGCTGGAGCAGATCTATCGGGCGTATCAAATCTCCGCCGGAACAAAATATCACAAATGAAACACTTCCCTTTTAAGAAAATTCGTGATATAATACAAGGACATATATAAAGGAGGCCTATCCATGGAACTGAGTTACTGGGGTATCTCCCCCAATATCCCCGCTTGGCCCACTGACGAAAACGGTGAGCGGGAGCAGGCAGTCCTGCTTGCCCACACCTTCGATTCCCCTGCCGACGCAGACGTGACCATCTCCCTGCTGACGGCTTACGGGATCCCATGTTTCAAATACTACGACAAGGAGGGCGGCGCCGGAAAGGTCATCAACGGCTTCTCCGGCTTCGGCGTGGGATTGTACGTCCCGGCCTCCATGGCGGAGGACGCCCAGAATCTGCTGGCCTCCATGCCCATGCCCAACGAGGCAGACGAGTAAACCGAAAGGAGCATCCATCATGTCTTATATGCAGGAATATGAAAAGTGGCTGGCATCCCCTGCCCTGAGCGAGCAGGAGCACGCCGAGCTGGAGAGCATCCGGGACGATGAGAAGGAGATCCGGGAGCGGTTCTATGGGCCGCTGGAATTCGGTACCGCCGGTCTGCGTGGCACCATGAAGGTGGGCCTGCACCAGATGAACATCCACGTCATCCGCTGGGCCACTCAGGGCTTTGCCAACGTCATCTGCGCTGAGGGCGAGGAGGCCAAGGGCCGGGGCGTGGCCCTGTGCATGGACTGCCGCAACCACTCTATGGAGTTTGCCAGAGCCGCCGCAGAGGTCTGCGCCGCCAACGGCATCCATGTGCGTATCTTCGAGTCGCTGCGGCCCACGCCGGAGCTGAGCTTCGCCGTGCGGGAATACGACTGTCAGGCGGGCATCAATGTCACCGCCAGCCACAATCCCAAGGAGTATAACGGCTATAAGGTCTACTGGTCTGACGGCGCCCAGCTGCCGCCCCAGCACGCTGCCGCCATTGCCCGTGAGCTGGAGCAGATCGACATTTTCACCGGCATCCGCCGGATGGAGTTTGACGATGCCAAGGCCCAGGGCCTCATCGAGATCATGGGTGCCGAGACGGACGAACGGTTCATGTCCCACGTCATGGCCATGGTCAACGACCGGGAGTCCATGGCCAAGGTGGCCGATACCTTCCATATGGTCTATACCCCCTTCCACGGCTGCGGCTGGAAGCTGGTACCGGAGGCGCTGCGGGGTCTGGGCGTGAAGCATCTGCACTGCGTTCCGGAGCAGATGGTGCTGGACGGCAACTTCCCCACGGTGGTCTCCCCCAATCCGGAGAACCCGGAGGGCTTCTATCTGGCCATCCAGCTGGCGGACAAGGTGGGCGCCGACTTCATTCTGGGCACCGACCCGGACAGCGACCGGGTGGGCATCATGGTTCGCAGCCGGGACGGCTCCTTCATCCCCGTCACCGGCAACCAGACGGGCGTTCTGATGCTGGATTACCTCATCGGGGCCATGCGCCGGGCAGGCAAGCTGCCGGAGCATCCCTACTTCCTCAAGACCATCGTCACCACGGAGATGGCCCGGAAGGTGGCCGAGGCCAACGGCGTTACCTGCTGCGATACCTTCACCGGCTTCAAGTTCATGGCGGAGAAGAAGAACCAGCTGGAATCCCAAGGGTTGGGCCATGTGATCATGAGCTACGAGGAGAGTTACGGTTATATGCTGGGCGACTATGTCCGGGATAAGGACGCCGTTACCGCCTCCCTGATCCTGACGGAGATGGCGGCGTGGTATGCCGTGCAGGGCATGACCCTGTTCGATGCGCTGGAGGCCCTGTACCGGAAGTACGGCTTCTACGGCGAAAAGACCCATAATCTGGTGATGCCGGGTCTGGACGGGCTGGAGAAGATGGCGGCACTGATGAAGTCCCTGCGGGCCGCTCCCCCCACCCACATCGCCGGGGTAGAGGTGCTGCGCCGCAAGGACTACACCGACGGCAGCGTCATCGACTGCCGCACCGGCGAAAAGACCGCTATGGAACTCTCCGGCAGCAATGTGCTGCGGTATGAGCTGGCGGACGGCACTACCATTCTGGTGCGGCCCTCCGGCACGGAGCCTAAGATCAAGGTCTACATTCTCACCATCGGCAAGGATGAGACGGGGCGGGACGAGAATCTGGCCAAGTACAGCCAGTGGGTCGCCACGCTGACAAAGTAACAGGAACGATAAAAAGAGGCGGTGCGGCTATGTCCCCCCCTCACAGGGGGAACAAGTGATCCCCAGGATACCCCGGCAGGTCATCGTGTTTACGATGCCTGCCGGGGTTTCTCTGTGTCCTGGGGTTCTGGTGCTTCCAGTGCTTCTTCCACATCCTGCTGACCACTGCCGACATAGCCAATGCCGTTGTAGTAAATCTCCACGGTCTGGGGCGCGTGTTTAGACCACGTTACCTCTTTCTTGTGGACCACGATCCTCTCAATGAACGGCCACAGCAACTCTGGTGCCAGCGCCGTGATATCCGTGTACCGCTTTGCTTTATCAAGGAAGCTGTCCGTCCCGTTCACGGTTTCCCGCAGGCGCTGGATCTCTCTCTTTCTGTGGAATACCGGTGGCGTTTCCCGCCCCACACGGGTGTTCTCCCACTCCGGCGGGCAAAGGATGCCAGCAGGTGTGAAAGAAGGCTGCACGGGGCCAACATGGGTAGTTATCGCCCAACCGCTTTCGGCAATGTTACCCAAAGCGGTTCTCGACTTCTGCGTAGCCCCCTCACTATCCCTCCCGAAAAAACAGCGTGGTGAGTAACCAGAAATTAAAAATTTCTACAAAAAATTGATGGTATAGGGTGTTTCATTGACCCCCTGCCGCCGAAATTGAGGGTGTCTGACAGCCCCCCCTCATCATAGATAATTCGCACAAAAAATCAGCGGACAGACCCTTGCAAAGTCTGTCCGCTGATGGTAACATGCAACAAATTACGGAAGGAAGCATGGAACATGATGCATGCTTTTTTGATGCTGGGAGTGACGCTGCCTGGCGGGCTCGTCCGTCTGATGCAGGCGCTGCGGCTGTCTGTACCGCTGCCTGTATGGGGCACTGGCAGTTACCGTGTCTCGTCCATGGTATCTGGCTCACACCACGCCGGCGGATGGTATTTTCTTCGTACTGGCGGGACTTGCAGCATTGTCCTGGGTGGTGTCCCTGATCTGTGTGGCGCGGGAAATGGTCGTGTGATGATAAGGTTTGGCAAGATTGCCAAACCTTACTTTTAGACGACTTTGCCAAAAAGTAATATCGGGTTCGGTGAATTCAGCGAACCCGATATTTTATGCTTTGCACGTGAAGAAATACTTTAGAATGCGAGGCATCGTTTTTTTGAGAACGGGTTTTGCAGCATTGTCAAACCCGTTTTTCGGCGGCTGCCGCTTGTGACAAGATTGTCTGCAGCGCTTTCGTGCAGTCCGCTGTGATCGGGTTTGGCAATATGGGCGAACCCGATTCTGCGCCCTCACCTTCTGGCAACGTTGCCGAGAAGTTTCCGCCCGCAGGCGGCATGGTTGACTGGGGATTTCCCCAGCAAGCGCATTTGTCATACAAACGCTATGCTTGCGCCAGCGAAAGCAAACCCGGTATGGGAGTTTTTCATTTTATAGCGACAGATAATTCATCAGAAATTGTAATAAGCCTGTAGGAAAGATTGTTTTGAAACTGCAATAAGCCGGAGAGCAATTTGTTGACTTTACAAAAAGCTGATGGGATCAAGGCAGACAATCAATTACTGAGCTTCTAACTTGCTCACATCCAAAATCCTGTAGCGGCTGCGACCAACGTGCTCCAAAATACCCTTGTCGCAGAAGGAACGAAGTGTCCGCAGCAGATGCCGTTGACTGGTTTCCAGTACGTCAGCGCAAAGTCTGGTGTTGTAGCCGAAGTAACCATCTTTTTGCTCCCGCAGAATAAACTGAGCTAATCTGGTTGGCAGCTGTTCATAGTGAATGAAATTTTTCCTGATATGCTCTGCCAGATACGAGCAGGCGTAGTTGAGAAACTTTGTATCTTGGTGAAGCGCCTCCCCGTATAGATCCACGGAAAGACTCAGACACAGGCAGGGGGTCAGCGCTTCAATGGTGTTAATGGCGGGCTTATTCCAAAGAGCGGAAGTAAGTCCTAAAATGTTAGGACTCTGATACTGCAGCTCGCAGTGCAGTTTTCCGCTTTTAGAAACGCTGGAGGCTATGAGTGCCCCATCCGCCAACAGCTGGATCTCCGGATAGATCTCACCGCTGTGGCACAGGGTTTCTCCTGCCTCACAACGCAGCAGGACAGAGCATTTCTCCAGATCAAGCGAGAAATACTCTTGAAAATGGTGTTTTTCTATCAGTGCGCATTTCAGCGCAGGATCGTTCAACTGGATCATAGCAAACATTCCTTTAGAAGGTGCAAAAGTAATCGTTTTCTTCTTGTGCAGCCATATTTCTTAGTAATAGTAAAGATAACATAGGTTTATAAAAAAGTAAAGGGATGACAAAACATTATCTTTGGAGAAACAAAAAGTGGGCATTTGTCCTTGAAGAAAAGACAAATTTTGGGAAGTCCTTTTGTTTGCACGCCCGCATCAAAAATTCCGGGGAAACCGCAAAAAAGTTCGGCGAAAAGAACGTGACATATGTCATTTATTTTTAGCCGTCAGAGAACTATGATAGCAAAAATTAATTTTAAGTTTAGTGTTGCAAAGCGGTAAAGTGTTAAAGCGTTTGAAAGCTCAAGCGCGAGGCTGAAATGCATTGATTCCGTTTAGAAGTGGAAATGAACAGAGGAAAGGTGGGTATCAACAATGTCAACACAGGTACAATTCAAGGATTACAGCATGGGTTTTAAGGACGATGACGGAAAGGTCTACAACCTGATCGACCATCTGAATATGCAGTTGGACGAAGGAAAGGCTTTGGGAATCGTAGGTGAATCCGGCTGCGGCAAAAGCATGACCAGCCTTTCTCTGATGCGGCTTCTGCCGGCTGCGGCCTCTGTACAGGGAGGAGAGATCCTGCTCAATGGAGAGGATCTGCTGAAAAAGTCTGAGCCGGAGATGGAAAAGATCCGGGGAAAGCAGATCGCAATGATCTTTCAGGAGCCAATGACAGCGCTGAATCCAGTCATGACAATCGGCAAGCAGATTGGCGAATGTCTGAAGCTGCACCATCCGGAAATGAAGGAAGATGAGATTCGGAAACAGGTCTGTGAGGCGCTGAATGATGTGGGCATTGCCAATCCAGAGACCCGGATCAATCAATATCCGCATGAATTTTCCGGCGGTATGCGCCAGCGGGTAATGATTGCCATGGCCATTATCAACCATCCCGCCATACTGATTGCCGACGAACCGACCACCGCATTGGATGTAACGATCCAGGCGCAGATCCTGGATATCATGCGCCGCCTGAAGGGATCCTCCGGCAGTCTGATGCTGATTACGCACAATCTGGGGATCGTGGCAGAGATCTGCGAGGAGGTGGTGGTGATGTATGCGGGCCGTGCCATTGAGCGTGGCACACTGAAAGCGATTTTCGACAACCCGCTGCATCCCTACACCCAGGGACTGATGGCCTCCGTACCTACTATGCGCAGTGAAAAGAAGCCGCTCTACACCATACCCGGCACTGTGCCTACTGTGTATGATTTTAAGGAGGGGTGTCGGTTTGCGGATCGCTGCCAACACTGCACGGAGGAGTGCCGCACCAAAATTCCACCGGTAAAGCGGGTGGGAGAAGACCATATCGTTCAATGCTGGATGAACTTTGAAGGGGAGGAACCGTACCATGAGTGAAAAAAAGGAAACCCCCATTTTGAAAGCAGAACATCTGACTAAGATGTTCCCTGTGAAAAAGCGAAAGCTGATTGAAAAACAGAGATACGTGCACGCCGCAGAGGATGTCAGTTTCGAAGTCTATCCCGGCGAGGTGCTGGGAATCGTGGGAGAATCCGGTTCCGGTAAGTCCACGTTGGCCCGAACGATCCTTGCGCTGACGCCCTCCACCTCTGGGCAGGTGTTTTATCAAGGAGAGGACATTACGGACTTCAAAGTATCTGCCGGCGAAAAGCGTCGCCTGCGCAGCGAAATACAGATGATCTTTCAGGATCCCTACGCCAGCCTGAACCCAAAAATCAAGATCGGCAATGCGATCGCCGAGCCAATGCTGCTTCACGGTCAGGCATCCAGTTATGCTGAGGCAAAGGAAAAGATCCAGCACCTGTTGGAAGTCGTGGGGCTGCAGCCTGCGGTGTTCGACCGATATCCCCATGAGTTCTCAGGCGGTCAGCGGCAGCGTATCGGCATCGTCCGGGCCTTGGCGGTGAATCCAAAGCTGATTTTTTGCGATGAGTCCGTTTCCGCACTGGATGTTTCCGTACAGGCACAGATTTTGAACCTGTTTCAAAGTCTGAAGGAGCAGTTTCATCTGACTTATGTGTTCATTGGCCATGATTTGGCTGTGGTTCGCTATATCAGCGACCGGGTCATGGTGATGTACTTGGGCAAGGTCATGGAGATCGCCCCGTACAGTGAACTGACGGGGGACGATATCCACCCATATACCCGGGCTCTGCTTTCCGCTGTACCGGAACCCAGCATTGCGCTCCACAAGGAGCGGATCCTGCTGGAGGGAGATATTCCCAGCGCAGTAGATCCTCCGGCAGGCTGCCGATTCTGCCAACGCTGCTTCATGGCAAAGCCCATTTGTTTCGAGCAGGAGCCGGATATGAAAACGGTGGGGACTGATCACTGCGTGCGCTGTCACTTTGCAAAGGAGGGTTGATCCATGGTTCGTTATCTTCTGAAACGTCTCGGGCGGGGTATTCTGACGATCCTGCTCTCCGTGACGCTGGTATTCTTTATTGTCCGTGCTATGCCCTCCAATCCCGTAGATCTGATGGTCAGTCCCCAGATGTCCGAGGAGGCGCAGCAGGCGCTGATCGAGGAGTTCGGCCTGGACCAGTCGAAGCTGACCCAGTACGGCCTCTATATGAAGGAATTGCTTCATGGCAACCTGGGAAGCAGCTTTGCCAAGCGAATTCCGGTTTCCCAGTATATTGCGGAAAAGCTGCCTTGGACGCTGCTGCTTTTGGCGGCAGTCATGCTGATCGTCATTCTGATTGGCATCAGCGTGGGCTTGTACGCAGCAGCCCACAAAGGAAAACTTTCGGACCGGGTCATCAGCGTGCTGGTGACGATGGGAATATCTGTATTCATTCCATTTATGGCGTTCCTACTGTTGTACCTTTTTTCCTTTAAGCTGAAGCTGCTGCCTACCGGCGGCGCATATACGCCGCCCAAGGGCACCGGCTGGTCTTATTACGGCGACGTTGCCAAGCATCTGATCCTTCCCGCCATCGCCCTGTCCATCACCAACCTTGCCAATGCGGTGCTGTATACCCGCAACAGCATGATCGATGTGCTGCATGAGGACTATATTCGCACCGCTTACGCCAAGGGAAATAACAAGGGGCGTGTACTTCGTGTCCATGCGCTGAAAAACGCACTGATCCCCACTGTGACGGTCATCGGTATGCAGATCGGATTCATGGTAGGCGGCGCCACGGTAACGGAAACGGTATTCTCTTGGCCGGGCATCGGTCGGATGGTCTATGACGCTGTGAATGCACTGGATTACCCGGTGCTTCAGGGTGCGTTTCTTGTGATGGCGGTAGCCGTGGTAATCATGAGTTTTCTCACTGACCTTGTGGTCGCTTGGCTGGATCCCCGAATCAAGCTAGGAGGTTGATTATGAAAGAACGAAAAGGCTTCCTCTATTATTTTGTACGTAATCGCAACGGTATGATCGGTATGATCGGCGTCTTGCTGATTCTGCTGATCGGTCTGGTGGGGCCGATGCTGATCGCCAAACCAGATGGCTACACGCAGGATATTCTTCAGGCTCCCAGCGCTCTGCACTGGCTGGGGACCGACAACATTGGTCTGGATATTTTTGCAGAACTGGTCTGGGGTGCTCGCACCTCGCTGTACGTTTCCGTTATGGCTATGCTCATTGCCGGCGTGATCGGCATACCGGTGGGCCTGCTGTGCGGCTATAACACCGGCTGGCTCCGGGAAGTGATCGACGGCTTCATTGACATTTTTATGACGCTGCCCATGCTACCGCTGATGATTATTATTGCGGCGGTAATGGGAACCTCTATTACCAACGTGGCGATCATCTTAGGTATATTCTCCTGGCCGCAGTTGGCCCGTGTAACGAAGAACAGCACCATGAAGATCCGGGAGATGCAGTATATTGAGGCCTGCACCTGTCTGGGACTCTCCAAGCCTCGTATCCTCTTCAAACACATACTCATCAATGCTACCGGCCCGGTGTTCGTCAATATGACACTGGTGATGGCCTCCGCCGTGTTGACGGAAGCCAGCCTGAGCTTTCTTGGCTTGGGTGATCCGACCACTTGGAGCTGGGGGACCATGCTCAAGCGGGCGTGGGGGCAGAACGCCGTGATCAGCTCCCCCAATCCCTGGTGGTGGTGGCTGCTGCCCAGCTTGTGCATCGTCGTGTATGTGGTTTGCTTCAATTTGCTGGGAACGGCCATCAATGACAGTCTCAGCCCTAAATCCAGAGAGTGATTAGAAAGGAGTAGAAACGTATGTATGATTATCTGATTAAAAACGGCTTGGTAGTGGATGGCTCCGGAAAGCCTGCTGTTAAAGCGGATGTTGCGGTAAAGGGTGACAAGGTAGCCCGTATTGCCCCTGATATTCAGGAGCCTGCTGCCGAGGTATACGATGCCGCCGGCAAATACGTGATTCCCGGCCTTATCGACCCCCACGTTCATGAGGAATGGTATTGCTTTGACGATGGGCGCTATGAGTCCTATATCCGTCAGGGCGTGACCACGCTGGTGAACGGCAATTGCAGCCACAGCATTACACCCGGACATAAAAAGGAAGTATTGGACTATTATCTGGGAAACGGCCTTGTGGGACTGAAGCAGTATCAGCGCTATCTGCGGGACTGGCCCGACTGGCATGATTTTGAGGGGTATGCTCAGGCCGTGGAACAGGTGGGAACCAACTGCAACTTTGTCACCCTGTTGGGCCACGGCAGTATCCGCCAGTATGTGATGCATGGTGCCTATAACCGGGCACCGGACGAGCTGGAGCAGGCACAAATCGAAAATATCATCCGCCACAACATGGATCAGGGCGCTTGGGGTATTTCCTTCGGTCTGGACTATGTCCCCAGCCGGTATGCCTCTATGGAGGAACTGTGCAATGTAGTCAGTCAGATCAAACGATATGACGCAGTTTCCGCAGCCCATCTCCGCCACCAGATCGGTATTCCCGAGTCTACTGCGGAATTCTGCGAGGTGGGCCGCCGCACCGGTGCCAAGATCCAGATCTCCCATCTGGCTTCCGCTGTGCCCGAGGCATACGACATTGCTCTGAAAGCCATCGAAGAAGACGGCGTTCGCGCCCGGATCGATGTGATTCCCAGCAGTGTGGGACACTGCACCGGCAAGGAGCGGATGCTGCTGTTCACCATGGCCCTCAGTGACGAGCTGTTCAGTCAGGGCATTGAGGGTGTTAAGAGGGCGCTGCATACGCCTGAGGGCCGGGCAATGATCAAGAAGGACAACTATACCTTTGCCGGTCCTAAGGACAAGGTTTACATCGTCAACTCCGATGATCCGCATCTGGAAAACCGGTCTGTCCGGGATATTGCGCAGGAGCGGGGCATCGATGAGGATGACTGCATGCTGGATCTGCTGGGGGATGAGAAGAACTATGTGTTCTGGCTCAACGCACCCGCCGCCAATGTGCCCAGCAACTTCATCGACCACTGTGAATCCATCGTGAAGAATCCCTATGTTTCCGTAGGCAGCGACACCATCATGGGAGATCCCGCAGATCCTTACGATTGGTACGAGATCCGACGCCGGGGCGGGTTCGCCATCTTCGCCCAGATGTATGTGGGCAAGGGCGTTCCCTATGAAGAGGTTGTCCGCAGAAATACCAGCATGGTGGCCGATCACTTCGGCATCTATAAGCGGGGCCGTCTGGTGGAAGGCAATTACGCCGATATCGCCGTGATCGATCTGCCCAACTACCGGTATCCGGAGATGGATCAGATGCAGTACAAAACACCGCAGATGAATGCCACCGGCTGCGATCTGGTGCTATGCAACGGCAAGGTCGAACTGAAAGACGGTGACCTGCTGAGAACCTACGCAGGTCGTGTCCTTCGGAAAAATGCTCAGGGCTGAGTGTCAGCCCAATCAATTTCAAACGTTGCAGTGAAGCTGTGATGAAATATTACTGGAGGTAACAATATGAAAAAATTTCTTGCACTCGTGCTGTCTCTCTGCCTGGTGCTTTCCCTGGCAGCCTGCGGCGGAAAGACGGCGGATGATGACACTGGCGAAGGTTCCAAGACCGGCGGCACCATACAGGTGGGCCTGAACAGCGCTCCCGTGAGCATGAATATCTGGTGTCAGAATGACCTGAATTCTGCAACCATCATGAATCTGGTCTGCCCCAACCTCGTTGCCATTGATGATGACGGCAACAAGTATGACTATTTGACTGAGTCCTCCGAGTCCAACGAGGACTGCACCGTCTGGACCATCAAGCTGAAGGAACTCTACTGGAATGATGGTACCCCCGTCACTTCTGCGGATCTGCTGTTCACCGCCAAGTACGGTGTGGAGCATCACATCGGCTTCTTCGACAGCTACTATGGTCTGGTGGATTTTGAAAAGTCCTCCTGCCCGGATGAGCGCACCGTGGAATTTGCTCTGACTTCCGGAAACGTGAACTTCTGGAAGGGCGCCGGCAACTGGATACCCGTGATGCGTGAGAGCGAGTGGTCCTCTGTGGAAGAGCCCACTACCTATTCTTACTCCGGCGCTGGTTACGGTCCCTACTATATTTCCGAGTGGGTGGACGGCGAGTATGTCACTCTGAAGCGCAACCCCTATTTCACTCAGGCCAATGACGGTGCCGGAGCCTGCATTGATGAAGTGGTATTCCGCGTGTACACCGACGAGAATGCTATGGTGCTGGCCTTGCAGAACGGCGAGGTCGATGTCTGTGCCAACTTCCTCAGCGCATCTTCCATTTCTCAGCTGCAGAGCAACTCCAACTATCAGATCGAATCTGTTGGCTCCCTTGGCTATACGCTCATCACCTTCTCTCAGACCAACGAACTGCTGCAGGATGTGAATGTTCGTAAGGCCCTGGCCGCCAGCTGCGACCGTGAGGCTCTGGTAAACGTGGCCATGTCCGGCGCTGCAACGCCGATGTACACGCCTATCAGCCCCGTTTACAGTGACTTTACCGCTTCCAACATCCGTCAGCCTGAGTTTGATACCGCTGCTGCCGCCTCCATTTTGGAGAACGCCGGTTATGTGGATACCAACGGCGACGGCATCCGTGAAAGCGCCGATGGCAAGCCTCTGAGCTTCACCATTACCTACAAGGGCACGATGGCCAATGTGGACGGCATCATGTCCATTCTGTCCTCTGACTTTGCCAAGGCCGGCGTGGAATTGAAGCTGCAGCCTGTGGACGCCGCAACTTTCTCCGCCAACGTGACCCAGGGCCACAAGTATGACATCAGCTACAGCAGCTGGGGAACCATCGACGATGTGGATACCACCCTGCTGACGGTCTTCGGCATCGGCCAGACTCTGAACTTCATGGAGTTCAACAGTCAGGAGCAGGAGGATCTGCTGAATGCCATGCAGAGCGAAACCGACTACAACAAGCGTTTGGAGCTGCTGAACCAATGGCAGACGTGGTTTGTGGAGAACCTGCCCTGCTGCCACCTGTTCGTGCCCAACAACACCTATGCCGCTGACACCACCAACTTCACCGGCTGGCACCTGTCCCCCGGCAATAGCGCGTTCCTGGCCTGCGCCAACTTTGTCAACGTCCATGCGAAATAAAGCACCCCTGCTGCTTCGTATGTAATGGTTGCATGGAGAGAGGGGGGCTCCTGCGGGAGCCCCCCTCTTTTCAAAAAAGATTATGAAGAAAGGTGTTTGAACTGATGAACTTTGTACAAAAACCTGCTTATAAGGGTTATAAGGCTTATGAATATCTGGAAGAGGGCAAGGACTATCCAAAGATCGAATGGGCACAGTGGGACTGGGCCGGACGCCATGTTGTAGAGCTGGAGCCGGATCAGGAAGCCATGGTGCAGGAGATCCTGAAGAAGCATCCTTACATCAGCCTTCACGATCACCCTACATTTTACCCAAAGGATATGTCCAGCATTGACCACATTTATGATTCCATGCGGCAGGGCCGTGCTGTCTGCGGTTATGAGGCACTGTCCTATTCCAATATTGACTGCATCTTCGACAATATGATGGACGGTGTGAATATCATCTCCAGTCCCGGCGGCTGGAAGTGGATCGACATTATTCATGATCTGGGAATGCGGCTGTGCGACCTTGCTCATCAGGATTTTCTGATCCAGTGCAAGACGGTTGATGACATTTTTGCTGCCAAGAAGGCTGGCAAGATCGCCTGGGTGCCTTGCATTGAGGGCGCAGCTCCCATTGAAAATGAAGTGGATCGCATCGATATTCTCTACGGTCTGGGCGTCCGTCAGTTGGGCGTGACCTATTCTGAGAGCAACGCTTTGGGTAATGGCATGAAGGAGGATCACGACGGTGGCTTGACCATGTTCGGCAAGCAGTGCGTGGAGCGGATGAACAAGGTGGGTATGCTTATTGATGTGTCCCACTGTGGCCAGCAAACAGCCTATGACGCGGTCATGTATTCCAAGAAACCCATTATCATGAGCCACGTGGGCGCCAAGGGCGTATGGGACATTAAGCGTATGGCCGGCGATGATCTCATTAAAGCCATCGGTTCCAAGGGCGGCGTGGTCGGTATTGAATCTGCCCCCCACACAACCATGTCCAAAACCAAGATGACCCATGATCTGGACAGCGTGATGGAGCACTTCGAGTATGTGAAGAACCTGATCGGCATCGACCACGTTGGTTTTGGCGTGGACTGCCTGTACGGCGACCATGTGGGCGTACACCACGCCTTTGCCGCTGCCCTGTCTACAGCGGAAACTGCGAATACCTCTTACGAGGAAGTGCCCTTCGTCTGGGGCCTGGAGAATCCCACAGAAGCCAGCTGGAACATCATCCGCTGGCTGGTAAAGCACAATTACAGCGAAGAGGACATTGGCAAGGTCATCGGCGGCAACGCCATCCGGGTGCTGCGGGAAGTCTGGGCCTGACCGTTCTGCTGAACAGGAGCAAATTGTATGGAATTTCAACTGAAGAAAGGGTATCGCCCCTATGAGGCGTATCAGTATCTTGAGCCGGGAAGGGATTTTAAGGTCATTGACTGGGCGGACTGGGACTGGGCCGGTCGAAACGTCCTGCCCTTGAATCCGGAAGAAGAGGCCCGGTGCAGGGAACTGCTGGAAAGAACGCCCTACGTCAGCCTCCACGATCATCCGGACTTTACCACACGGGATATGTCCACCTGTGAACCGCTGTTTGACGCCATGCGGACTGGCCGGGACCGCTGCGGATATGAGGCGCTGGCCTATTCCAACATCGACTGTATCTTCGATAATATGATGGACGGCACCAACATTATTTCCAGTCCTAACGGTTGGAAGTGGATCGACATCATTCATGATCTGGGGATGCGGCTGTGTGACCTGGCCCATCAGGATTTTATTGTCCATTGTAAAACCGTGGACGATATCTTTGCCGCAAAAAAAGAGGGCAAGATCGCCATGGTGTTTGTGATCGAGGGAGCTGCTCCCATTGAAAACGAGGTGGACCGCATTGACATCCTGTATGGATTGGGCGTCCGCCAACTGGGCGTGACTTATTCCGAGAGCAATGCATTGGGGAGCGGCTGCAAGGAGGACCACGACGGCGGGCTGACCATGTTCGGCAAGCAATGCGTGGAGCGGATGAACAAGGTGGGTATGCTTATTGATGTGTCCCACTGCGGCTCTCAGACCGCTTATGATGCGGTGGTCCATTCCACCAAGCCCATTATTATGAGCCATACCGGAGCGAAGGGTGTTTGGAACACAAAGCGCCTTGCAAGCGACGAATTGATTCAAGCCATTGCTGCCAAAGGCGGTGTGGTCGGTATCGAGGCTGCCCCACACACCACCATGTCAAAGACCCGTATGACCCACGATATTGACAGTTACATGGAGCACTTCGAATATGTAAAGAATCTGGTGGGCATCGACCATGTGGGATTCGGCGTGGACTGTATGTACGGCGACCACGTGGGTCTGCATCACGCTTTTGCCGCAGCCCTGTCTACCGGGGATACTTCCAAAACCACGGTGCCTTATCAGGAGGTTCCCTTTGTGAAGTATCTGGAAAATCCGACTGAGGCAAGCTGGAATATTCCCAGATGGCTCATCAAACACGGTTATACGGACGAGGAAATTATCAAGGTGCTGGGCGGCAATGCCATCCGGGTGCTGCGAGAAGTCTGGTCCTAATTAAAAACAGAAAGGAAACCATGCAATGGAGTACAAAATGAAGCCTGCCTATAAAGGCTACAAAGCATATGAGTATCTGGAGGAGGGAAAGGATTTCCCCAAATTTGAGTGGGCCGACTGGGACTGGGCCGGCCGCCATGTAGTAGAGCTGGAACCGGAGCAGGAGGCTCGTGTTGCGGAGCTGCTGGCAAAATATCCCTATGTCAGCGTCCATGATCATCCGACTCTGTTCCCGAAGGACGTTACCAGCAAGCAGAATATCGACAATGTGATGCGCAACGGCCGGGAGATGACCGCTTATGAAGCACTGGCCTATTCAAATATCGACTGCGTATTCGATAACCAGCTGGACGGTGTGAATATCATCTCCAGTCCCGGCGGCTGGAAGTGGATCGACATCATTCACGATCTGGGTATGCGGCTGTGCGATCTGGCTCATCAGGATTTTATTATCCATTGTAAGACCGTGGATGACATTTTTGCCGCCAAGAAGGCTGGAAAGATCGCTATGGTATTTGTGGTGGAGGGAGCCGCTCCTATTGAAAACGAGGTAGACCGCATTGATATTCTCTACGGCTTGGGCGTCCGCCAGCTGGGTGTGACCTATTCCGAAAGCAATGCGCTGGGCAACGGCTGCAAGGAGGTCCATGACGGCGGCCTGACCATGTTCGGCAAGCAGTGCGTAGAGCGAATGAACAAGGTGGGTATGCTCATTGACGTATCCCACTGCGGCCCTCAGACTGCTTATGATGCAATCACCTATTCCAAGAAGCCGATCATTATGAGCCATGTAGGTGCAAAAGGCGTGTGGAACACCAAGCGGATGGCCAGCGATGAGATGATTCAGGCCGTTGCTGTCAAGGGCGGCGTGGTCGGCATTGAGGCCGCTCCCCACACCACTATGTCCAAAACCAAGATGACCCACGATCTGGACAGCTTTATGGAGCACTTTGAATATGTGAAAAACATGGTGGGCATCGACCATGTGGGCTTTGGCGTGGATTGCCTGTACGGTGATCACGTGGGCGTGCATCATGCCTTTGCACAGGCACTGTCCATCGCCGCCACCTCCAAGACCGGTGCGGAGTATGAAGAGGTCCCCTATGTGAAGTATCTGGAGAACCCCACCGAATCCAGCTGGAACATTATCCGCTGGCTGGTAAAGCACAACTACAGCGATGAGGATATTGCCAAGGTCATCGGCGGTAACGCCATCCGGGTGCTGCAGGAAGTCTGGGCCTGATGCGAAAACGGATGCAGGCAGCAGACTGTTTTTAGAAATATCCGAGTCGATCATTTCCCACGTTGACCGCTATTCGTGTGTCTACCATAAGGAATCGAAATTGATAAAATGCTAACCTGAAAGCTGCAAGTCCTTTATTGATCAAATCGGCGGCAATATACCTAATGAGGTATATTGCCGCCGATTTATATGCTCTGAACGCAATTCATGTTGTCCTTGTGCGTGGATAACTTATGCCGCACCGTCTCTTTTTATCTTGTAGGAAGCCTTCCTCATCCCGGTCACAGGGCCTGTGGGCGGGACTCCAGCAGCTCACGGGCGCAGGAGCGGACCGTCTCCTCTTCGTCGTAGGGGATCTTCTTCCCCTGCACCAGCTGGTAGCCCTCCCGGCCCTTGCCGCACAGCAGCAGCATATCGCCGGGACGCATCTGCTCCAGCGCATAGCGCACCGCCTCCCGGCGGTCCACAATACCCACATGGGGGCAGCTGCCGGGGCCGAAGCAGGTGGCAATGTCCGCAATGACCTCCGCCGGGTCGTCCCGATCCGGGTCGTCGGTGGTAATAATGGCCAAATCGGCCCCCTTGGCCACTGCCTCCCCCAGCTGGTGGCGGCGCACTCTGGTGCGGCCGCCGGTGCCGAACACGGCGATGATGCGAGCCGGATCGTAGCTGCGGGCCGTTTGCAGCAGGGCGTTCATGCTGATGGAGTTATGGGCAAAATCCAGCACTACGGTACATCCCGGCATCACGTCCGGCAGCACCTCGAACCGGCCCGGCACCGTCACATAGCTGAGGGCCTCCGCCAACTCGCAGGTGCGGTCCGTATAACGCCCCACCAGTGCCACCACCGCCAGAGCGTTGTAGACGTTGTACTCCCCCGGCATCCGAATGTGGTAGGTAGTGCCGGCCGCCGTGAACTCCATACCGAACAGGTCCCCGGCCTTCAGGATGTTCACTCTCTCCGCCCGGAGATCCGCCGGACGGTGAATGGCATAGGTGCTCTTTTCGCAGGGACTGCCCGCCATCATGTACTCCGCCTCCGGGTCGTCGGCGTTGAAGATGCCGTGGCGGCACTGGGCGAACAGCCGCTTCTTGCTGTCCCGGTAGTGGGCATAGTCCGGGTGCTCCTCGGTGCCGATGTGGTCCGGGGAGAGGTTTGTGAACACCGCCGTATCGAAGGTGATGCCGTCCACCCGGTGGCGGGCCAGCGCCTGAGAGGACACCTCCATCACCACATACCGGACGCCCTCGTCCCGCATGGCCCGAAACAGCCGCATCAGCTCGTAGCTCTCCGGTGTGGTATTGCTGGTTCCCACGTGCTTCCCGGCGTAGGCGGCCCCGTTGGAGCCGATGACGCCGCAGGACAAGCCCATGCGGTTCATGACGGAGCAGGCCGTCTCCGCCACGGTGGTCTTGCCCTTGGTGCCGGTGACGCCGATGATGGTCACATCCCGCTGGGGAAAGCCAAAAAACGCCGCCGAGATCTGCGCCAGCGCCTGACGGGCATCCGATACCCGCACCACGTCCGCATCCTCCGGCACGTCCAGCGTCCCCTCGCTGACGAAACAGCGGCAGCCCTGTGCATAGGCCGCCGGCGCAAAGTCCTCTCCGTTGGAACGGGCGCCCCGCAGACAGAAAAACAGGCTCCCGGTCTGCGCCTTCCGGGAGTCGTAGGTCAGCGCCGTGATCTCCTCTTCTCCGCAACCGCCGGATAGTAACTGCACGCCGGAGCGCTCCAGCAGGTCCTTTATCTTCATGGGAAGGTCCCCCCTTTTATACAAGATAGGCGGCAGGACAAGACATCCCGCCGCCTATATTATACCAATAATTGTGCCGGATGCAACCTCTCCGGCGCAGAAAATCCGGCCTTAGCGCCAGACCTCGCCGAAGAAGAACAGCGCCACCGTGCCGGGGCCCACATGGCCACCGGTGACCGGCTCATAGCACACCGACAGGATCTCGCCGGTCTGACCGGCATCCCGCAGCTTAGCCTGCAGCCGCAGCGCCCCGTCCGGGCAGTCGGCATGGGCGATGCCCACCGTCCGGGTGCCGTCCACAGCGTACTCCTTGTACAGCTCCGCCAGCGTCTCCATGGCCTTCAGCTGACCACGAACCTTGCTGTGCTGGATGATGTGGCCCTCCGGATCGGACTGAAGGATGGGCTTGATCTTCAGCAGAGAGCCCGCTACCTGCGCCGCAGCGCTGATGCGGCCGCCCCGGCGCAGATACTTCAGGTCGTCCACCATGAAGAACTGGCGCATCCGCCCGCAATTTTCCTCGGCCTGCCGGATGATTTCATCTGCCGTGCAGCCCTTCTCCAGCATTTTGGCTGCCTCCAGCACCACGAGGCCTTCTCCCAACGAAGCGCCGCAGGTATTCAGTACCCGGATCATGCGGTCAGGATACTCGCCCCGCAGCTCCTCCGCCATAAGCTCAGCGCTCCAGCAGGTGCCGCTGATGCCGCCGGAGATGGCGATGTACAGTACGTCATCCCCATCCTTGAGCGCACTCTCCATGGTGTCCCGAATCAGAGCCGGGCTCACCAGCGAGGTCTTGACCTCGGCGCCCTTCCGCATGGCCTCGTAGTAGTCGTGGCCCACCAGCTCCGTGGGCTGGCCGTCCAGCAGATACGTCAGGGGCATGGCGGTGATGTGATACTGTTCCAGCAAGTGGGGCGGGACGTTGGCCGCCGTATCGGTGAAAATTCTCAGCATAGCTTTCTACTCCTTCTTATACCCGTATCCGCAGCCAGTCCGCCAGTGTGTCGAACAGCCGCTCATAGCCGGGCATGGTCAAATGGATACCGTCTGCGGCGATGAGCCGCATCAGCCTGTGGTCGTTGAGGAACTCCTCCCGCACCGGGATCAGGGGCAGGCCCTCGGCATAGGCCAGCTGGGTCACCGCATCGGAGTACATCTCCTGATGCCGGTAGATCATCTGCACGTCCCCCAGCCAGTCCATGATCCGCTCCTTCCGCAGTCCGTCCCGGCAGATGAAGGCCAGATACCGGGTGGCGTCAATGGGCGGTAGGCTCATGAGCACCGGCTGGATGCCCTTCTCCCGCAGCATGGTCACCGTGTGGCGGAGCTTCTCCCGAAAGGCAGGCAGCTCCGTCCGGGGATGATGGTTCCCCGCCGGGTCTGCGTCGATGGCTGCCCAGTCGTAGTCACTGTCGTTGCCGCCGTAGGCCACCAGTGCATAGTCGGCCTCCAGCCCCCGGTTCAGATCGTGCTGCACCAGCGACTCGCCCTTGGAGATGGTGGCTCCCATTTTGGATCGGTTCACCACCTGCGTCCGGCGTTCCGGATAGCGCTGCAGTACCTCGTCGTAATGGAAATGATAGTGATACCCCTCATCCGGCATGGTGGCCTTCAGCAAGGAGTCACCATAAATATACACCTGCTTGGGCATAATAGCAAGCCCCCTATCTTCTGTTTTTCCTAATATAGCATATTAGATTTCGAAAGTCAACAGGTCAACTGCTATTTACCCTTGCAAAAAACAAGTTTTTCTGATATTATATAGTAGTTGTTTAAAGACTGTTAAGAAAAACAGCCGACTTCCACGCTGCCGGTGCGCCGACGGCGCCTGCACAGGAGGTACGCCATGTCATACGATAAGAAACTCATTATTCACAAGCTGGAGCGCTGGGATCGGTTCATCACCAATTACCATCTGCCGGACTGGGATTCCATCCCTGATCTGGGGCTCTACATGGATCAGGTGGTGGTGCTGCTGGTGCAGTATCTCGGCTTCATCCCGTCCATCCCCGGCGGCAAGGAGAGCTTTGTCACCTCCTCCGCCATCAACAACTATGTGCGCCTGAAGATCATGCCTGCTCCGGTGAAGCGGAAGTACTACCGGGTACACATCGCCTACCTCATTATGATCCTCACCATGAAGCAGAGCATCAGCATCAGCGACGTGCAGAAAATTTTGCCCGCCGACAGCAGCGAGGACTGCGTGCGGTCGGTATACGAGGCCTACTCCGAAAAATTCCGGCAGCTGGCCCTGTTCTTCAACCAGCAGGTCCAAAGCGCCGCCACCGACATCCGCACCCCCTCCGGGGACGAGGAGGGGGCCGTGGGGCGGCTGGTCATCGAGTGCGGACTCATCGCCGGGTTCTCCAAAATTCTGGCGGAGAAGTTGATCCGCCTGTGCGACGCCGATACGGAGGCCGTTCTGGCCGCCGAGCAGCCCCATGAGTAACGCCGTCTGTCCCGCCCGCCGCCTGACGGAGGCGGATGCAGCGCAGGTCTGTGCGCTGATGCAGGGCAATCCCCTGTTCTACCGGTATCACCCGCCGCAGCCCACGCCGGAGAGCATCCGGACCGATATGACCGCCCTGCCGCCGGGAAAAGCTATGGAAGATAAGTGGTTCGTGGGCTTTTACGACGGAGACTGCCTGATTGCCGTGATGGATCTGATCCTGAACTATCCCGCCGCCGACACCGCCTTCATCGGCCTGTTCATGACGGCTCATGACCGTCAGGGCTGTGGACTGGGCAGCCGCATCCTCCGGGACTGCATAGCCCGGCTGGCCGCTGCCGGATATCACCGGCTGCGGCTGGCGGTGGATGAGGGCAATCCCCAGAGCCTGGCCTTCTGGACCAAGAACGGCTTCGTCCTCACCGGTGAGGTCCACCCCAATGATTTTTCCGCCTATCTCCCTATGGAGCGCAGTATTTGAAGCAGCAAGCCCTCCGGCCAAGGCCGGAGGGCTTTTTCTTCATTTTTCCTTTATTGCAGCATCTGCCCCACCACGCAGCGACCGTCGGACCAGACAGCGGTGATGTTGTGGCGGTGGAGCATATATATGGCCCGCTCGAACCGCTCCCGCACCGTCAAGGGATGGCTGGCCTCCGTGAAATCGCTGTCGTCCACCACGATGGCGTGGAGCCGGTTGCCTGGGGCGAAGCCATCTCTGTCCCCGAAATAACGGTGACCTGAGCTGGTAGCCAGATAGTAGGCCTCCGGCACCGTCAGGAAGTCCTCGGACCAGTCCGTCTCGATGCGCTTGATCTTGGAGGCCCGGATGCTCATGGTAGCCACCTTATACATGGGCAGACAGGCGCCGCCGGCGATGTCGGACCCCAGCGTCACCCAGATGCCCTGCTGGAGCATCTCCCGCACCGGCGACACGCCGCTGCACAGATTGATGTTGGAACCGGCGCAATGAGCCACCACCACCCCAGCCCGGCGCATGGCGTCGCACTCCCGCCGGTCGGAGTGGACACAGTGGGCCATGATGGTGCGCTCCTTCCACAGGCCGTACTTATCATAGGTCTCCCAGTACTGCTGACAGTCCGGGTGCAGCTCCTTTACCCACTGGATCTCCCCCAGATTCTCCGACAGGTGAGACTGAACATACAGCCCCTTCTCCTGCGCCAGACGGCCCAGCGCCGCCATCAGCTCATCGGTGCAGCTGGGGGTAAAGCGGGGGGTCAGAATGGGCTTGACATGGTCGAAATGACATCCCTCCAGCCACCGCAGCGTCTCCCGGATGGATTCCTCCGTGGTCTCCTGCAGCACGCCGGGCAGGCCATTGCGATCCATGTTCACCTTGCCCACATAGCCGGTGACGCCGGCCCGCTCCAGCTCCTCCATGAGGATCCACGTGGCGTCGGTGTGGAGGGAGGAGAACATACACACACGGGTGGTGCCGTTGGTGATGAGGTCCGTGGCCAGACGGCGATAGATGCGGCGGGCGTAGTCCGTGTCGGCAAACCGTGCCTCCGTGGGGAAGGTGTAGGTGTCCAGCCACTCCAGCAGCGGCAGATCCATGCCCATGCCCAGCATGGGGTATTGGGGGGCGTGGAGGTGCATATCCGCAAAGGACTGCATCACCAGTGCCTGACCGTAATCCACCAGCGGCGCCGTAGCATATTCCAGTGGCAGCCGGTCATAGACGCCCCGGATGACGCCGTCCTCCATCACCAGATAGCCCTGCTCCGTGATCTGCAGCTCCCCCAGCGCCGGGGCCTGCACGATGTTTCCCTTCAAAACCTGCACCATATCCGTTTCCTTCCTTTCCGCAAAAAATAGGCACCCCGCCGCTTTTCCGGCAGAGCACCCATAGTAGAGCCTTCGGCGGCTCCGTAGAAACGCCTTGCACCATTTCCGCAAGGCTATATGAGCTTTCCTATCACGGGCCGCAGCCCGTTTTTCTGTTCAGCCGTTCAGGACACCTGACCGCTCTCACTCTCCCAGTTATACGGTGCCTCTCTCTGTGCCAGCATAGCCTGATGCTCTTCGGCTGACAGGAGCAGGTCGTCTACCTGTATATCGCCCACTTCCACGATCTCATAGCTGTCCACATCGTTCTCCATCAGCTGCTCCAAGGCCGGGGAGCGCCTACCCTTTCTCCTCCGGTTTTTCACACCGGGCAGCAACGGGCCTGCACTCTATGGTGATTTTACCATATATTTCTCCTCTTTGCAAGGGTAGATTTGTTTATATTTCCGCCGGTGCCTGACTCTCACCGGGAAAATATTTCCCGCCGTGGTTGAAAACTTCACAATTTCCGTTTAAGATAGAACCAGTCTCCCTCGGAGACAGCTACAAGCGAGGTATTTCTATGAAAACGATCGGCAACATCCTCTGGTTTCTCTTCGGCGGACTCATCGGCGGACTGAGTTGGGTGCTGGCGGGCTGCCTGTGGTGCATCACCATTGTGGGCATCCCTGTGGGCCTTCAGTGCTTCAAATTCGCCTCTCTGGCCTTTTTCCCCTTCGGCAAGGAGGTAGTCTACGGCGGCGGGGGCTTCTCACTGCTGGTGAATATTCTCTGGCTGCTGCTCTCCGGAATGGAGATGGCCTTGGGCTATGTCATTCTGGGATGCCTGTGGTGCGTCACCATTGTCGGGGTCCCTGTGGGCCTCCAGTGCTTCAAAATGGCCCGTCTGGCCCTGATGCCCTTTGGGGCGTCGGTTGTGTAGCTTTTTGTTCCCATGATCCCCACTTTTTTATGAAAAACACTTGCATTGTACCACTCGTTGTGCTATGATTCTGCCACGGATCGGAGCACTTCGATCTTAGGAGTTGCGCCTGTTTCAGCGCAGCAATCGCAATCAACAGGAGGAAATTTATCATGAAACACATTGGTTTGTTCGCCGCCGGTCTGCTGTTCGGCACGGCCGGCCTGAAGATCCTCACCAGCGAGGACGCTAAGAAGGTCTATGCCCACACCACCGCCGCCGCTCTGCGTGCCAAGGACTGCATCATGCACACCGTCACCTCTGTCCGCGAGGGCGCCGACGACATCTACGCCGACGCCAAGGCCATCAATGACCACCGGGCCGCTGAGGCCGAGGCCGAGACCATTGAGGACACTTCCGCACAAGAGGCTTAAGTTCAGCACTGCGTTATAGGAAGAGCCGCATTCTGCGGTTCTTCTTTCGTTTGGAGGTTCAAACTGATCTATGAAATGCAACATTCTCCACGAGTCCCCCAACCGCCTGCGGGTACATCTGCACTGCGCCCGGATGTCGTTGCATGAGGCGGATCTGCTGGAATACTATCTTCGCAGCGTAGACGGTGTCACGGAGGTCACGGTCTATGACCGCACACAGGATGCCGTGGTGCGCTACACCGGCCAGCGCAGCGCCGTGATCGGCGCACTGGCTTCCTTCTCCTTCGCCAAGGCCGAGGCCATGGAACTGGTGCCGGAGCACACCTCCCGTGCTCTGAACCGGGAGTTCGAGGACAAGCTGGCCATGACGGTGATGCGCCGTATCTTCTCCAAGCTGTTCCTCCCCGCCCCCATCACCACGGCCATGGCCCTGTACCGCTCCGTGAAGTACATCCGGGAGGGGCTGACGGCCCTGTGGCACGGCGAGCTCTCCGTGGCGGTGCTGGACGCCACCGCCGTCACCGTCTCTATGGTTCGGGGCGACTTCTCCACCGCCGGCTCCGTCATGTTCATGCTGCGGCTGGGCGAAATTCTGGAGGAGTGGACCCACAAGAAGTCTGTGGCCGATCTGGCCGGGGCCATGTCCCTGAATGTGGACAAGGTATGGCTGCAAAGGGGCGATACGGAGGTACTGGTTCCCATCGGTGACGTGCAGCTGGGCGACCGGATGCTGGTCCGCACCGGCAGCCTTATCCCGCTGGACGGTCAGGTGGTCAGCGGCGAGGCCATGGTGAATCAGGCCTCCATCACCGGGGAGTCCATGCCCGTGGTCAAGCGCCCCGGCAGTCCGGTATACGCCGGAACAGTGGCCGAGGAGGGCCAATGCGTGGTGGAGGTTCAGAAGGTGCAGGGCAGCGGCCGCTACGACCGCATCGTCCGGATGATCGAGGAGTCCGAGAAGCTGAAATCCACCACCGAGGACAAGGCCGCCCGTCTGGCGGACCGGCTGGTACCGTATACGCTGGGCGGTACGGTGCTGACGTACCTGCTGACCCGGAACGTCACCAAAATGCTGGCGGTGCTGATGGTGGACTTCTCCTGCGCTCTGAAGCTCTCCATGCCCATCGCCGTGCTCTCCGCCATGCGGGAGTGCAGCAGCTATCACATCTCCGTCAAGGGTGGCCGCTTCCTGGAGGCCGTGGCCCAGGCGGATACCGTGGTGTTCGACAAGACCGGTACCCTCACCTACGCCGTCCCCACGGTGCAGGACGTGGTCCCCTTCGGGGGTCACGACGCTCAAGAGATGCTGCGTCTGGCGGCGTGTCTGGAGGAGCACTATCCCCACTCCATGGCCACCGCCGTGGTGGAGGAGGCCAAGCGCCGGGGCCTGTCCCACGAGGAGTACCACTCTCAGGTGCAGTACATCGTGGCCCACGGCATCTCCAGCATGGTAAACGGCGAAAAGACCCTCATCGGCAGCGCCCACTTCGTTTTCGAGGACGAGGGCTGCACCATCCCCGCCGGGGAGCAGGAGAGGTTCGATGCCCTGCCCACCCAGTACTCCCACCTCTATTTGTGTCTGGCCGGGCAGCTAGCGGCGGTGATCTGTATCCACGATCCCCTGCGGGCCGAGGCCAAGGACGCCATCCGTGCGCTCCACGACTGCGGCATCCGCAAGGTGGTCATGATGACCGGCGACAACCGCCGTACCGCCGCCTGTGTGGCGGAGGAGGTAGGGGTGGACGAGTTCCACGCCGAGGTCCTGCCGGAGGATAAGGCAGACTTCATCCGCCGGGAGCGTTCCGCCGGACACACGGTCATCATGATCGGTGACGGCGTCAACGACTCCCCTGCCCTGTCGGAGGCCGATGCCGGTATCGCCATCTCCACCGGCGCCGCCATCGCACGGGAGATCTCCGATATCACCATCACCTCCGAGGATCTGTTCCAGCTGGTGACGCTGCGGCGCATCAGTCAGAGCCTTATGGATCGCATCCATCGGAACTACCGCTTCATTGTGGGCTTCAATCTGGGCCTGATTCTTCTGGGCGTGGCGGGCATCCTGCCCCCCACCACCTCTGCGCTGCTGCACAATGCCTCCACGCTGGGCATCAGCCTCAAGAGCATGACGGATCTGCTGCCGGAGCCTGAAGCGGCGGCAACCGTCCCGGAGAGATCCGGCGAGTGACCCCGCAGCCGGTAATCGTAATCTGGCGGCCGGTGATTTTGCAGCGACATATCTGCTGCTGTTCCGATGGAACATCTGAAAAGGAAGGAAGCCCTGCGGCAAAGCCGCAGGGTTTCCTTCCTTGTTTATTTTTCCCTCACCGGGGCAAACTACCTCAAATACGAAACACGAGGTGAAGTCTATGCAGACCAAACGAGCGGGCCGCCAGACGGTGCAGCTCTCCCATCCTCCCAGCGTGGTGTCCTTCGCCAACATCGGCGGCCGCATGGAGGGGCAAGGCCCCCTCTCCGACTATTTCGACGAGCTATCCCCCGATGCCTTCTTTGGGAAAAAGACATGGGAACAGGGAGAATCCGCCATGCAGGAGCGGGTCCTGCGCCGGGCGCTGGAAAAGGGTGGCCTCACCGCCGGTGAACTGGACTACGTGCTGGCTGGGGACCTGCTGAACCAGTGCATCGGCACCTCCTTCGGCCTGCGGAGCTTCCATATCCCCTTCTACGGGCTGTACGGCGCCTGCTCCACCATGGGAGAGAGCCTGTCCCTGGCGGCGCTGCTCATTGACGGGGGCTTCGCCCGGCTGGCCGCTGCCATGACCTCCTCCCACTACTGCACCGCCGAGCGCCAGTACCGGATGCCGGTTCCCTACGGCAGCCAGCGCACCCCCACCGCCCAGTGGACGGCCACCGCCTCCGGCTGCTGTATTCTGGGTGCTCAGGGGGACGGCCCCTATATCACCCACGTCACCTGCGGCCGCATCGTGGACTGGGGCATCACCGATGCCAACAACATGGGGGCCGCCATGGCCCCCGCCGCCTACGACACCCTGCGGGCGCACTTCACTGCTACCGCCACCGGCCCGGAGGATTATGACCTCATCGTCACCGGCGATCTGGGGTTGCTGGGCCACCAGATCGTCACTGACCTCTTCCGGCAGGACGGCGTGGACATGACGAAAAACTACACCGACTGCGGGCTGCTGCTGTACCATCTGGAGAAGCAGGATATGCACGCCGGAGGCTCCGGCTGCGGCTGCTCCGCCGCCGTGTTCAACGGCTACCTGCTCCGTGGCCTGCGGGAGGGACGCTGGAAGCGCCTGCTCTTCGCCCCCACCGGGGCGCTGCTGAGCCCCACCTCCTCCTTTCAGGGGGAGTCCATCCCCGGCATCTGTCATGCGGTGGCGCTTTCCGCCGCAAAGGAAGGAGTGTAAGCCTTGGATTACCTGAACGCATTTCTCTGCGGCGGCGTCCTCTGTGCCATCGGCCAGTTTCTCATCGACCGCACCCAACTGACCCCTGCCCGCATCCTCACCGGCTATGTGGTGGCCGGGGTACTTTTGCAGGCGGTGGGCGTCTACCAGTATCTGGTGGACTGGGGCGGCGCCGGCGCCACTGTCCCCCTCACCGGCTTCGGATACAGTCTCGCCAAGGGCGTGGCCAAGGCCGTGGCGGAAAAGGGGCCGCTGGGCATCCTCACCGGTGGCCTTACCGCCACCTCCGGCGGCATCGCCGCAGCGGTGGTCTTTTCCGTGCTGGCAGCCATTTTCTTCAAGCCCAAGGAAAAACGTTGACAAATACCCACAGGGGGTATATAATGCCACCATGAAATTATACCCCAGGGAGGTATTTGCATGGACTGCTGCTGCCATAAGACAAAGCACCGCTCCGACGAGGAGCAAAAGAAACTCACCCATCGCCTCAACCGCATCGAGGGACAGGTCCGTGGCCTGCGGGAGATGCTGCAAAAGGACGCCTACTGCCCGGATATCCTGATCCAGGTCTCCGCCGTCAGCGCCGCCCTCAACAGCTTCAGCAAGGAGCTGCTGGCCACCCACATCCGTACCTGCGTGGCCGATGGCATCCGTCAGGGGGATGACGCCGTCATTGACGAGCTGGTCACCACCCTGCAAAAGCTCATGAAGTAAGGGGGTGCCGATGATGACAGAGCAATTCGCCGTGACCGGCATGACCTGCGCCGCCTGCTCGGCTCATGTGGAAAAGGCGGTCTCCAGGCTCAGCGGCGTGCAGAGCGCCCCGGTGAACCTGATGCTGGGCAGCATGACCGTCACCTACGACGAGAAGGCGGTCACCGAAAGTGACATCATCGCCGCCGTAAAGGCGGCGGGCTACGGAGCCTCTCCCGCCTCTCAGACGGATCAGGGCCAGCTGCGCCGGGATCAGGACGCCGCCCTCCGCCGCCGGAAGAAGCACCTCATCTGGTCGGTGGTATTTCTGGTGCCGCTGTTCTACCTGAGCATGGGCCACATGATGGGCCTGCCCCTGCCGCAGGTGCTGCATATGCACCCTCTGCTGCTGGCCTGCCTGCAGCTGGCGCTGGTGATCCCCATTCTCATTCTCAACCGCAATTACTTTACCGTAGGCTTCTCCCGTCTGGTGAAGCTCAGCCCCAATATGGACTCGCTGGTGGCCGTCGGCGCTGCGGCTGGCCTTGTATACAGCCTCATTGAAATGGGCCTGCTGGCCGCCGGACAGGTATCCGGTATGCCGGACCTGTACTTCGAGTCCGCCGGCATGATCCTGACGCTGGTGACGGTGGGCAAGTATCTGGAGGAGCGCTCCCGTGGCAAGACCACCGGCGCCATCTCCGCCCTGCTGGCTCTGGCCCCGGAGAGCGCCATGGTGCGCCGTCAGGGACAGGAGCTCACCATCCCCACGGAGGAGATCGTGGCCGGTGACACCGTCATCGTCCGTCAGGGCGGCCGTATCCCCGTGGACGGCGTCATCACCGACGGCCACGCCGCCGTAGACGAGTCCGCCATCACCGGTGAGAGCCTGCCGGTGGAGAAGGTCCCCGGCGACGCCGTCACCTCTGCCACTGTCACCAGCTCCGGTTATCTGGAGCTGCGTGCCACCCGTGTGGGCGGAGACACCACCCTCTCCCAGATCATCCGGCTCATGGAGGAGGCCGCCTCCTCCAAGGCCCCCATCTCCCGGCTGGCAGACCGCATCAGCGGCATCTTCGTGCCGGCGGTCATGGCCATCTCCCTGACGGCGGCCCTGCTGTGGGCCTTCGTGGGGGGCATGGATGTCCGCTTCTGCCTCTCCATCGCCATCGCCGTGCTGGTGATCTCCTGCCCCTGCGCTCTGGGTCTTGCTACCCCCGTGGCCATCATGGTAGGTACGGGACAGGCCGCCCAGCAGGGCATCCTCATCAAGTCCGCAGAAAGTCTGGAGCTGCTGCACAAGGTGCAGACGGTGGTGCTGGATAAAACCGGCACCGTCACCATGGGCCAGCCCCGTGTCACGGATACCCTCTGCGCCCCCGGCGTCACGGAGGAGGAGCTGCTCTGCGTGGCCGCCTCGGCGGAGAAGCCCTCGGAGCACCCGCTGGCCCACGCCATCGTGGAGGAGTCTCAAGCCCGCCACATCCCCCTCTGCCCCGTGTCCGGCTTCCGCTCCGTCCCCGGCGGCGGGATCCAGGCCACCCTCTCCGGCGAAGCGGTGCTGGCCGGCAATGCCGGTTATCTGGCGCAGAACGGTGTCTCGCTGGCGGCCATGGAGGCCGACGCTCACCGGCTGGCCGAGGACGGCAAAACGCCCCTGTTCTTCGCCGAGAGCGGCCATCTGCTGGGCTGTATAGCCGTGGCGGACGTGGTGAAGCCCGACAGTGCCAAGGCCATTGCAGCCCTGCGGCGCATGGGCCGCCGAGTGGTGCTGCTCACCGGCGACAACCAGCGCACCGCCAACGCCATCGCCCGTCAGATCGGCGTAGATCAGGTCATCGCACAGGTGCTGCCGCAGGATAAGGCCAAGTGCGTGGCCCAGCTCCAGCAGCAAGGTCAGCGGGTGGCCATGGTGGGCGACGGCGTCAACGATGCCCCGGCGCTGGCGCAGGCCGATGTGGGCCTTGCCATCGGCGCCGGTACGGACATCGCCATCGAGTCGGCGGATGTGGTGCTGATGAAGAGCAGTCTGCTGGACATCCCCGCCGCCATGGACCTCTCCCGTGCCGTGCTGCGGAACATTAAGCAGAACCTGTTCTGGGCCTTCTTCTATAACTCCATCGGCATCCCTGTGGCCGCCGGTGTCCTGTATCCGGCCCTGCACCTGACCCTGAATCCCATGCTGGCCGCCGCCGCCATGAGCCTCAGCTCCGTGTGCGTGGTGTCCAATGCCCTGCGTCTGCGGGGCTGGAAGCCCCCGGCCTTTCCCGATCAGCCTGCACCCACCGCTCCCCTGCCGGAGAGCGCCGTGTTCCAGTCTCAAGGAAAGGAGGAGAATACCGTGAACAAGACCATCCATATTGACGGCATGATGTGCACCCACTGCACCGGCCGTGTGGAAAAGGCCCTCAATGACCTGCCCGGCGTAGAGGCCACCGTGGATCTGGACTCCAAGTCCGCCGCCGTCACCTGCACCCCCGACGTGTCCGATGACACCCTGCGTCAGGCCGTGGAGGACGCCGGCTACCACGTTACCGGCATCCGGTAATTGCCGCCTCCCACCACGGGGCTTTCCTCCCGGGAGGACGCCCCATCCCATGGCATTTTCCCAAGAAAAAGAGCATCCTGTGAGGGCTATTTCCTTCACAGGATGCTCTTTTTAATTCTGTTATCCGTTGTTCTGCTGAACCACATAGGAGAAGTAGTACCCGCCGATACCATCCGTCAGCAGTCCCGTGTAGGCGCTGCTGAGCCGGCTGCTCTGGCCGGTAAAATACAAGGGGCATACATACCCCGTCTCCAGCAGCAGACGCTCGGCATCCTCCAAATAGGCGTCCCGTACCTCTACCTCGCCGCAGTCCGCTGCCACACCCATCAGCATATCGTAGGCGTGGGAGTAGAAGAACTCCCCCTCCTTGCTGCCGCTGGCCCACTGCCGCAGCAGGCCCATGGCGTCGTTGCGGTCGCTTTTCAGCGTCACCATGGCGATGGTAAACTCGCCGCTGGCCACATCCCGCTGTACCTCCTCGCCGGTAACGCCCTTCAGCGTCACCACAAGGCCCAGCTGATCCCGCCACGTATCCCGCAGCAGCTGGGCGAGCTTGGCGTTGATGTCGTTCTCCTCGTACAGCAGCGTCACCTGCCCCAATCCCGCCAGACTGCTGGGGTCCGTCAGACCGGCCTGCTGCATCAGCTCCGCCGCCTTCTCACGGGCAGCCGTCAGCGCCTCTGGGTCGTTGTTAATGAGGTCGCCGCTCTCCGTGCGGAAGTCTCCGCCCATGGTGTTCCGTATCCCTCCGGGAATCAGTCCGGTCGCCAGAGTCACCAGACGGCTCTCTGTCAGCGCCGCCAAGGCGTTCCGGTCGATGACCAGCGACATGGCCTGCCGCAGCTCCTCGCTGGCCAGGCTCTGTGCCATCTGGTTCACCAGCAGCGTCATCACCTGAGGATAGCTGTCCGGTGTCCATGTCTCCGGCTCATCCGCCAGCTCCTCTTGGGACAGTCCCAGTACGAAATCCACCTCGTTCTTTTTCAGCAGTTCCGTCCTCATCGCCGCATCCGTCTCGAACCGGAACACCAGCGTGCTCATTTGCAGCCGTCGTCGGTCGTAGTAGCTCTCCGGTACCGTGGCGGTCAGCAGACCGTTCTTCCATTCGCTGATGCGGTAGGCCCCGTTGGTACACAGGGCCGTGGGATCCGCCTGCCAGTTCTTCGGCTGATCGCTGCGTACCGGCATGGTGGCCGCTGCCGTACACACGGCGCTTAAAAAGTAGGCGCACCGATTGCTGAGGGTCACCACAAAGGTGTTCTCTTCCGGGGCCGACACCTGCAGCTTGCTGACATCGCCGCTGCTGCGAACCTGCCGATACCCCGCCACCATCTCCAGCAGCGCCGCATTAGGGGAGGCCGTGGCCGGGTCCGCCAGCCGCTGCCAGGCGTAGACAAAATCCGCCGCCGTCACTTTCTGCCCGTCGGACCACTTCATGTCCCGCAGGGTAAAGGTATAGGTCTGGGTTCCGTCGTTGTTGTCGGTGCAGGTATATTTCCGGGCAGCCCCGGCCTCCACCCGGCTGCCGCCCTGCCCGTCAGAGGACAGCTTCATGAGATTCTCATACAGATGGCTCACCACGATGCGCTCGGAGTCTGTGGTGACCATAGCCGGGTCCAGCGTCCCCGGCAGCTCCGGCAGGCATACCCGCAGCGTCTGCGGCTCCCGCCGGGTGCCGCAGCCCGCCAGCGCCGCCGCCATCACCAGCGTCAGCAGCAGGCAAACGCCCCGTTTCCAAATATTCATAGCCCCACCTCTTACTTCTCCAGCGGAACCACCGTGCCGTCCTCCTCCAGCTTGGCGGAGACGATCTGGCTGCGGGTGTTGCGGGCGATATCGTCCAGCCGCATCCGGCTGGGGAAATCCGACAGCAGCGTGTAGGCCACACCGTGGCGCTTGGCCCGCCCCGTCCGGCCGATGCGGTGTACGTAGTACTCATTCTCCTCCGGCACGTCGAAGTTGAAGACGGCGTCCACATCGTCCACGTCGATGCCCCGGCTGGCCACGTCCGTGGCCACGAACACATGGAGCTTGCCCTCCCGGAACTGGGCCATGACCTCCTCCCGCTTCTTCTGGGGGATATCTCCGTGGATGCACTGGGCGTCCAGCCCACGCATCTGCAAAAACTTCGTCAGCCGCTCCGTGGAGCCCTTGGTGTTGCAGAAGCAGATGACCCGCTCCAGCCCCTGCTTCTTGATGATGGCGGCAATGGCGTCCACCTTGGCGTCGGAGTCCACATCGAGGCGGTACTGCAAGATATCGGGCTTATTCTCCTGCGTGGCCTGCACCGTGATCTCCTCCGGATCCCGCTGATAGATCCACGAGATATCCATCACCTCACGGGAGATGGTGGCGGAGAACATCCCCAGATTCTTCCGGTTGGGGATCTTGTCCAATATCCGCCGCACATCGTGGATAAAGCCCATATCCAGCATCCGGTCCGCCTCATCCAGCACCACGGTGGACACCTCGTTCAGCACCACCGTCCGCCGCTTCATGTGGTCGGAGAGCCGCCCCGGCGTGGCCACCACGATCTGGGGCCGCCGCTTCAGGGCGTTGATCTGCTTACCGATAGGCTGGCCGCCGTACAGGCACACCAGCCGCACCCCCTCGTGGCACACCGCCACCTCCCGCATCTCCTCGGTGATCTGCATGGCCAGCTCACGGGTGGGGGCCAGGATCACCGCCTGCACCGCCTCGCTCTCCGGGTCGATGCGCTCGATGATGGGGATGCCGAAGGCCATGGTCTTACCGGTGCCGGTAGGGGCCTTGGCGATCACGTCCTTCCCCGCCAGCATGGGGGGGATGCACCCGGCCTGTACGGGGGTGCTCACTTCATATCCTTTGTTGTGTATGGCACGCATGGTCGCCTCCGACAGCCCAAAGCTCTCGAAGGGTGCGCCCTGTGTAATGTCCATAGTGTTGTCCTCGTTTTCGTATATTTTCAGCCATAATAGATTATACCACCGCTGTCAATAGAGCGGCGCACCCTCCCGCCGGAGAATACGCCGCTCATCATCTCTTACTCCGCTCGTTGGCGCTGCACCTGCTCCACCGTGTGCCGGTACTGCTCCGCCGCCGTCTCGGCGCTCACCCTTTCCGGAGAGCCCATCAGCCGGAAGCTCCCGTCCTCCAGCCTTACGCCGTAGGAGATGCCGCCGAAAAAGTACAGCCGCTCCTCCGAGACCGTCCCTCCGCCCTCCTCGGCCAGTCCCTCATAGGCCGGGATACCGTCGAAGGAGTAAGCGCCGGTGCAAAGCTCCCCGCCCAGCGCATCCACTTGAAGATACCCTGTCTCCATGCCGCCGGTGGTCAGCCTGCACACATATCCGTTGCACCGGTCGTCGGGGCCGTAAAGGGGCCTGCCTTGGAGGATCGCCGTGGTATCGTCCCATGTGCAGTCCGGCCCGCCCTCCCCGGCGATGCGGCGGATTTCACCCTCTGCGAAGGTCATGGCCTGCTTTTCCGTCACGGATACCTCCGTCTTCTCCGGTTCTCTGCCGCCCCGACCTATCCAGAGCAGCACCAGCACAAGCCCTGCCAGCAAGGATACCGCAAGCACCGCTATGTTCCTTCCCGCTTTCATGATAGAGCCTCCTTTATCGCCCATCCAACCACTGTCTTTCTCCTTACTTTTACCATACCTCCACGGCAAAGTCAATAGATTCGTCCCTCATTTTTGTGCAAAGTGCATATTTTTCGTTTCGCCACTGGCCCGGCCGACCGTGTCCCGTGCCGCCGCCTACATCCCCCAGCGGCAGGAGGACGGCCTGCAATTCTATGCCGGTGCCGCCTATGCCACCTACCGGCAGAACGGAACCCTCTGGGTGACAAACCTCCGCACGGGAGATACCCACGACACCGGCGTCTCCGCCGATGCCCCATACCACATCTGCACCGGCGGAACCGCCCTCCTGCGGAGGCTCTCTCTGTCATGCGTTTCCCCTTTACAGCGCCTGTTCAATGGCCGCCAGCAGGTCGTCATACTCCTCGAAGGCCGGATACTGGGGATAGTCCGCCCTGATCTGCTCCGTGGTGCGGAACAGGAAGCCCGCCTTGCTGGCCCGGATCATCTCCAGATCGTTGTAGCTGTCGCCGGAGGCGATGGTATCGTAGCCCATGGACTGGAAGGCCCGGACGGTGGTGAGCTTGGAGTGACTGCACCGCATCCGGAAGCCGGAGATCATGCCGTCCTCCCCTACCTCCAGCGTGTTGCACAGCAGGGTGGGCCAGTTGAGCTTCTCCATCAGCGGCAGGCCGAACTGCTCGAAGGTGTCGCTGAGGATCACCACCTGCGCTTTAGTCCGCAGCCGGTCCAGAAACTCTCTGGCTCCCGGCAGCGGGTCAATGCGGCGGATGGTGTTCTGAATGTCCGTCAGCCCCAGTCCATGCTGGCGCAGAATGTCAATGCGCCAGCGCATCAGCTTGTCATAGTCCGGCTCGTCACGGGTGGTGCGCCGCAGCTCCGGGATACCGCTCTCCTCTGCGAAGGCGATCCAGATCTCCGGCACCAGCACCCCCTCCATATCCAAACAAACGATGTTCATAGTCCGCTCCTTTCAGCTCCTCATGACCTCTGCCAGCACATAGTCCAGCATCTGCTCCTTGTCGATGACGTCCCGATGGCGCACCGTCCGGCCCTGCAAACCGGCGAGATTCCTCGGCACCTCTGTGCCGGTGAGCCGGTGCAGCCGCTCCATCATGGCGAACTCGTCGCCGTCGCAGCCGCCCTCCAGCGCCCCCAGCACCGCCGCCGGGAACTTGTAGGGTGATGCCGTGGAGAGCACCACCACCGGAGCCCCGTCCTCCAGCCGCACCTGCTCTGCCGCCGACCACGCCACCGCCGTGTGGGGGTCGCAGAGATAGTGCTGCTCCTGCCACAGCCGACGGATGACCTCTGCCGCCCCGGCATCGTCGCAGCAGGCACAGTCGAACTCCGCCTGCAAGCGTTCCAACAGCCGGGGCGACACCTGATAGTGTCCCTCCCGGTTCAGCTGCTCCATCAGCCCCGCCACATAGCCGCAGTCCCCCTCCGACAGCAGGTACAGCAGCCGCTCCAGATTGCTGGACACCAGAATGTCCATGGAGGGCGACGTGGTCTTATAGAAGGGCCGCCGCCGGTCGTATACACCGGTGGAGATGAACTCCGTCAGTACATCGTTGGCGTTGCTGGCGCACACCAGCCGCCCCACCGGCAGACCCATGCGCTTGGCGAAATACCCTGCCAGAATATCTCCGAAGTTGCCGGTAGGCACCACAAAGTGGACCTTCTCCCCCACCCGGATGCGCCCCGTCTGCACCAGATCGGCATAGGCCCGGAAGTAGTACACCACCTGTGGGGCCAGCCGCCCGATGTTGATGGAGTTGGCGGAGGATAGCACCGCACCGTGAAGTTCTTTCCCTTTACAGGCTGCAAAGACATTCTTCACGCCGGTTTGCGCATCATCGAAGTTCCCCCGGATGGCGCACACCCGGACGTTGCCGCCCTCCTGCGTCACCATCTGGGCCTCCTGCACCGGCGACACGCCCCCGGCGGGATAGAACACCATGATCCGGGTGCCGGGTACGTCGTGAAAGCCCTCCAGCGCCGCCTTACCGGTGTCGCCGGAGGTGGCGGTAAGGATTACCACATCCCCGGCCCCCTCCTGCTTGGCGGCGGCGCTCACCAGCCGGGGCAGCACCGACAGGGCCACGTCCTTGAAGGCGCTGGTGGGCCCGTGGTACAGCTCCAGCACATACCGCTCCCCCACCGGCACCAGCGGCGTCAGGTCATCGCTGGCGAATTTTCCGGCATAGCTGGCCCGCACCAGTCCGTTCATATCCTGAAAGTCCGGCAGCAGTACACCCAGAATGTCCGCCGCCATGGACATGGTATCCTTCTGCAAGGTCCCCTGCCAGTCAAAATCCAGCTTCCCCGGATCGCAGACATACAGTCCTCCGTCCGGTGCGATGCCCTCTAAAACGGCTCTGGCCGGGGCCGCCGTCAGTTTTTCATCCCTCGTGCTGTGGTAGATCATAAAAAACGCTCCTTTTGCCACTTGCTTTTTCTGAAACAGTATGATACACTGTCTCCAAGAAAAAAGCAAGTGTTTTTATTCCGAGGACATAAATACTCTCTGTCCGCTGCGGAACAAACGGCACTGTATCCATGAAAGAAAGGCGATCCTCCTATGTTAAAGGTATTGAAATTCGGCGGCTCCTCTATGGCCGACGCCCATCAGTTTGCCAAGGTGAAGGCCATCGTGGACTCTGACCCCAGCCGCCGTGTGGTGGTGGTCAGCGCCGCCGGAAAGCGCAGTCGGGACGACCACAAGCTGACGGACCTGCTGTATCTGTGCTACGCCCACCTGCAATACGGCGTCAGCTGCGACGCCGTGTTCGACATGATCCGCAGCCGCTATCTCTCCATCCGGGACGAGCTGCACCTGTCCACACCGCTGGAAGCGGAGTTCGCCGCCTTGCGGGAAAAGATGGACCGTGGCATCAGTCAGGACGAGCTGGTGAGCCGTGGCGAATACTTCGCCGCCCGCCTCATGGCGGACTATCTGGGCTACGATTTTCTGGACAGCATCTGCTGGCTCCGCTTCCGGCTGGACGGCACCGTGGACCAGCCCGCCAGCTACGAGGCCCTGCGCCGCACCGCCTCCGGCCGCCGGGTGGTGATCCCCGGCTTCTACGGGGCCATGCCCGACGGCAGCGTCAAGACCTTCACCCGCGGCGGCAGCGACATCACCGGCGCTCTGGCAGCGGCGGCGCTGGACGCCGACGTCTATGAAAACTGGACCGACGTCTCCGGCTTCCTTATGGCCGACCCCAAGATCGTGCAGGACCCCCGTCCCATCGAGCGCATCACCTACGCCGAGCTGCGGGAGCTCAGCTATATCGGGGCGCAGGTGCTCCACGAAGGGACCGTCTCCCCGGTGCGGGAGAAGAACATCCCCCTGAACATCCGCAACACCAACCAGCCCGACCACCCTGGCACCATGATCCGGGAGCGCTTCGACGAGCCGGAGCTGGCAGACGAGAACCTCATCACCGGCATCGCCGGCCGCAAGGATTTCTCCGTCATCACCATCACCAAAAACGGAATGTCCTCACAGGCCGGTGTCCTGCGGCAGATCCTGGAGGTGCTGGAGCGCTACGGCATCAACGTGGACTACCTGCCCTCCGGCATCGACACGGTATCGCTGGTGGTGTCGGCCCAGAAGGTGACCCCGTGCCTGTATCCCATGCTGGGTGATCTGCAAAAGGAGTTGAAGCCCGACAGTATCCATGTGACGGACAACATGGCCATCGTGGCCGCCGTGGGCCGGAAAATGGCCTATAAGCCCGGCACCTCCGGTCGCATTTTCGCCAAGCTGGGTGAAAACGGCATCAACATCCGCATGATCACCCAAGGACCGGAGGAACTGAATATCATCGTGGGCGTGGACGGCAGCGACTTTGAGCGTGCCATCCGCGTCCTGTACGACAGCTTTGTAAAATAAGGAGGAACCAAACTATGAACGTTGCCATTCTGGGGGCCACCGGTGCGGTGGGCCGTGAAATGATGAAAATACTGGCCGAGCGCAGCTTTCCCGTGGAGGAACTGCGGCTGCTGGCCTCCCCCCGCTCCGCCGGGCAAAAGCTGCTCTGGCAGGGCCGGGAGCTGACGGTACAGCCCGCTGAGGACAGTGCCTTCGAGGGTATGGACATCGTGCTGGGCGCTGCGGAGAACGACATCGCCAAGCGCTTCGCCCCGGCCATCGTTAAGGCGGGTGCCGTGTTCGTGGATAACTCCAGTGCCTTCCGCATGGACCCCAATGTGCCGCTGGTGATCCCGGAGATCAACCCGGAGGACGTCCGCCGCCACAAGGGCATCATCGCCAATCCCAACTGCACCACCATCGTCTCGTTGGTGGCCATCAATGCCCTGAACCAGGACAGCCCCATCCAGAGCATCATCGCCTCCTCCTATCAGGCGGTGTCCGGTGCCGGAGCCGGCGGTCCCCGTGAGCTTATGGAGGAGGTGGAGCTGCTGCGGGAGGGCAAGCCCGTCCACCCGCAGGTGTTCCAGTACCAGATCGCCTACAACGTCATCCCCCAGATCGGCGGTGAGGCCTATGAGGGCTACACCTCTGAGGAGATGAAGATGCAGAACGAGGGCCGCAAGATCATGCATCTGCCGGACCTGCAAGTCAGCTGCACCTGCGTCCGGGTACCTGTGGTGCGGAGCCACAGCGTCTCGCTGGTGGTCCGCACCCGTGAGAAGATCTCCGTCCAGCGGGCCAGAGAGCTCATCGCCGCCGCCCCCGGCTGCCGTCTGGTGGACGATCTGTCCAGCCGCCGGTACCCCATGCCGCTGGACACCAGCGATCAGGACACCGTGTTCGTGGGCCGCATCCGGGAGGATCTGACCTGTGACAACGGTCTGAATATCTGGTGCTGCGGCGATCAGGTTCGCAAGGGGGCTGCCACCAATGCCGTGCAGATCGCCCAGCTGCTGCTCCCCTGATAGCCCCCTGATAGCCGGATATGTAAAGCATCCCTGCTTCACAGGAAGCAGGGATGCTTTTTTCACGTTTTTCCCTTATTCGATGGATTTCAGCGACTCCGCCATGCTGATGCGCCGCAGCTTGAAGTACATCACCACGTTCACGATGGCGGCAAACACCGCCGTCAGCAGTATGGAGAACATCACGCTCTGCCATGCGATCCGCACGTCGAAGGCGATGGTGTCAATGCGGATCTGGCTCATCACATAGGCGTGGAGCCACTTGCCCAGCGGCAGACCCACCAGCATCCCCAAAAACGTCAGGGTGTTGTTCTCCCGGAACACATAGGCCGACGTCTCTCCGGGATAGAAGCCAAGCACCTTGATGGTGGCGATCTCCCGGATGCGCTCGTTGATATTGATGTTGGTGAGGTTATACAGCACAATAAAGGCCAGCGCCCCGGCGCACACCGTCACCATCCACACGATGTAATCCAGCACCGACATCATGGTTCCCACCCGCTGGCGGGTATCCAGATTCACCGATACCGCCGAGACGTTCTCCAGATCCAAAATCCGGGCCGAGGCGGCGTGGACACCTGCGTCGGAGTTGTCCGTCACCCGGATGAAGGCGGTTTTCACCGGCGGCACGCTGCCCCACTGATCCCGGCAGGTGTCCGCTGACACGATGGCGTAGTTGGACACGTAGTTGTCAAAGATGCCGCTGACCGTCACCGTCAGGGTGTTCATGTCGCTGTCCCGCAGGGTCACGGTATCCCCCACGGACACGCCCAGCGCCTCCGCCAGAGCGTCGTTGAGCAGCGTCTCCCCCGTTCCGGGCATGGACAGCTTCTCGCCGCCCCGGTGGAGGTCCATCATGCCCTCCAGACTGCTCTGAGGCACCAGCAGATTCACCGTCTTGGCCCCGCCGCCTGCCTCCACCGTCACGGAGCCGTCGTGGAGGAACACCACCGCCGACACATCGGCGGCCTGCCGGGAAAACGCCTGCTGCGTCTGCGCATCCATCTCCTCTGTGAAGGACACCGCCGCATCGTACAGGGTAATTTCCTCGAACTGATAGTCCACCACATTGGCGATGGAGTCCTTGATGCCGAAGCCCGTCAGCAGCAGCGCTGTGCAGCCGCCGATGCCCAGCACCATCATGAAGAACCGCTGCTTGTACCGCAGCACGTTCCGCAGGGATACCTTGGTCAAAAAGCCCAGCCGCTTCCACAGGAAGGTGATGCGCTCCAGCAGCACCCGCTTGCCCTCCTTGGGGGCCTTGGGCCGGATCAGTTCCGCCGGCACCTCTCGCAAGAAGCCACGGCACACCAGATAGGTGGCCCCCAGAGCGCACAGCAGATAGGTGGCTACGGAGATGGCCGCCAGCTTCCCATCCAGCACAAATTCAATGGGGATCCCGAAGCCGTACATGATGTTATAGGCGTGCCAGAGGATCTTGGGAAAGATGTAGGAGCCTCCCACAAAGCCGATGGCGCACCCCAGCAGCGAAGCGCTGCCGGAGTAAAAGAAGTACTTGAACAGGATGGCCCCCCGGCCATAGCCCATGGCCATCAGTACGCCCAGTTGGGTGCGCTGCTCCTCCACCATGCGGGTCATGGTGGTGATGCACACCAGCGCCGCCAGCAGGAAGAAGAACAGCGGGAACACACGGGAAACTCCCGCCACAATGTTGGTGTCGCTCTCGAAGCATACATAGCCCACGTTGGTGTCCCGGCCCAGCACATAGGTGTCCGGCTCTTTCAGATCCTCCAGCTTCTGCCGGGCATCGTCCAGTTCCCCCTCATGGTCGGACAATTCCCTTTCGCCGTCCTCCAGCTCCTGCCGGGCGCTCTCCAGCTTGGGACCTGTCTCCTCCAGCTGGGCCTTGGCCGCCGCCAGCTGCCGGGCCGACTCCTCCAGCTTCTCCTGCGCCTGTGTCAGCTGCCGCTCCGTGGTATCCAGCGCCGCACCCGCCGCATCCAGCTGGGCCTTGCTCTGAGCCAGCTGCGCCGCCGTTGCCTCCAGCTGAGCCTGATTCTGAGAAAGCTGCGCCGCTGTGGCGTCCAGCTGCTCCTTCATGGCCGCCAGCTTGGCCTGCAGGACCGGCAGCTCCGGGCTATCCTCCGGCAGGGCCGCCGCCTGCTGCTCCAGCAGCTGATACTGCGCCAGCGCCTCCTGATACTGCTGCTGTGCCGCCTGATACTGCCGCTGGCCCTCCTCATAGCCGGCCTTCCCCTGATTGTATTGGCTCACGCCGTTTTCATAGTCCTTCCGGGCCGTCTCATAGGCCGCCCGGCCACTGTCGTATTCTGCCAGCCCATCCCGGTACTGGCCGGCGCCCTCTATATAGGATGCATGTCCGTCCTTGTACTGGGCAAGGCCGTCGTAGTATTCCGCCCAGCCCGTTTCCAGCTGCTTCCGGGCGTCGTCCAGCTGCTGCTGGGCATCCGCCAGCTTTTCCTGCGCCTCACTGCGGAGAGAGTCGTACCGCAGCTGCGCCCGCTGGGCTGCCAGATCCTTCAGGGGCTGCTCCATGGCCTCCACGGCATCGTCATAGGCCGCCGTATAGATGCGGCCATCTGCCCCGGTGAGGGTCACGTCGATCTCCGTGTAGTAGTCCATCGCAAAGCCCTCCGGCAGTAGATAGACAAACGCCGCCACGGTGCCGTTTCCCAGCGCCGTGCCGCCCCGCTCATAGTTGATGTACATAGGACTGGCAGCCACGCCCACCACCGTATATTCCCGGCTGGCGAAGGTATCCATCGTATCGGCGGAGTTGTTGTCCGACAGCCGGATGACGCTGCCCAGTGCGCTCTCATCGTAGCGCCATGCGTCCACCACGCACTCGTCAGCCTTCTCCGGCAGCCGTCCCGCCTGTAAGCTCAGGCGGTTCACCTGCTGCGTCAGGGAGTGGGCCTTCAGCACCATGTCGGAGCCGTCCTCCCCCACGCACAGCACGTCGGCGGAACGGGCGCCCTCGGCGGCGGATACGCCATCCAGCTTCCGGAAGGCATCCACATCCTCCTCCGTCCAGCCCAGAGTGGAGAGGATCCGGTCATCGAACATGGCCAGATCCTTCAAATAGTGATTGGCGGTGGAGATCATAGCGGTGCGGGTCACCCGCAGTCCGGCAAAAAAGCCCACACCCAGCGCAATAATGGCCAGAATGGCCAGATACCGGCCCAAGCTGGTTTTGATCTCCCGAAAAGCAGTTTTCAGCAGCATATCCTCACCACTCGATCTCTTCCACAGGGGTGACGTGTTCATTCTTCCGCACGGACTGGATGGTGCCGCTCTTGATGGAGATGACCCGATCCGCCATGGCCGTCAGAGCGGAGTTGTGGGTGATGATGACCACCGTCATCCCCGTCCGGCGGCAGGTGTCCTGCAGCAGCTTCAGAATGTTCTTGCCGGTAACATAGTCCAGCGCACCGGTTGGCTCGTCGCACAGCAGCAGCTTGGGGTTCTTGGCCAGCGCCCGTGCAATGGCCACCCGCTGCTGCTCGCCGCCGGAGAGCTGGGCCGGGAAGTTCTTCATCCGCTCCCCCAGTCCCACCTCCCGCAGCACCTCTGCCGCATCCAGCGGATGGGGGCAGAGCTGGGCGGCGATCTCCACGTTCTCCAGCGCCGTGAGGTTCTGAATGAGGTTATAAAACTGGAACACAAAGCCCACGTCGCGGCGTCGGTACTCCGTCAGCTGCCGCCGGTCGTAGCGGGAGATATCCCGGCCATCCAACTTCACCGTGCCGCCGGTGAGGGTATCCATACCCCCCAAAATATTCAGCAGCGTGGTCTTTCCGGCACCGGAGGCCCCTACGATGACGCAGATCTCCCCCTTTTCCACCTGAAAGGTGGCGTCCCGCAGCGCCGGGATCTCCACCGTTCCGGTGTGGTAGATCTTGCTGACCTTTTCAAATTCTACAAAAGCCATTGTGACCTCCTCGCTTCTCCAGAATGTTTCTTTTATTATACAATTCCGATTCCGGATTATCAATGGACAAACTCTGAACTTTTAGAGAAAATACGTAAAAATTGGACACCTCCCCCATTTTCCTGACAGTCTGTGGACATCGTATGGACCTGCAAGGGAGCCGTTTTCCGTCCGTTTTTCTCCTCTGGACGCCCCGGTTGCTTCCGGGGTACCATCTCCCTTTGGGAACAGACATCTCTTCTTAGGACGCATGGGCAGGATATGTCTATTCTGCATAAAATTCATCTGCATCTATCAATCTATTTTTACGTATGTGCATCTTTACACTACTTCGCTAAAGTGTTAAAATATATCCATCGTCAGCGGGGCAACCAGTCGCTGTGAATAAGCGACCGGGAGCATATGGTCAAGCGGAACCGCAAACTGCGGGAGCGGCTGCCCGGTGCCATGCGATAGACCGTAGAAAGACGAGAGAGACAGCTTTGATCCATGCGGTTTCGTCAGAAATGAGGTTTTGGTATGGAGCGACACCATCGATAACAGATAGAAAGCACAGGCGCCCCCAAAGTGGGGCAGCCTCCGGCGGGGCAGCTTTCATAGCACCCTCGTTGCCCCAAGGGAACCGGTGAAAATCTCGGCGGCGGTTCTTGATAAAGGCCCGCAGAGAGGAAACCTGCGAAAATCCCAATCGGGCGGCGGTGAGGGCTGCGGAAGCCTGCCGACGAAAAACAACGGCAAAAGGCCCGATAACGTTGCGGTCCACGGAAAACGGCGGTGGAAACCAACGGTGAAAGGTCCCATAGGACTGCGGTGAGGACGGTCGAAAGCAGCAGAAAACGGCGGTGGAAATCGGCAGCGGGACTTGCAAGTTCCGGAAAAGTAAGCGATAATAGTGCAAGACTCATGATGCCCAGCACAGGATTTGGGCCGTCCGTCACAACACCGTTCCGTACAACGTTCCGCCGAGACAGCCTGATGGAGTGTGGGCTGAATCGATATCATGCGGCACGGCGCAGGGTACTCCCTCATTCGAGCAGCGCATCCCTTACTCCGGTGCGGCTGATCAGACATCAAGACGGAGTAACCGAGAGCAGGCTGAACCGGCATTTTGCATCGCAGAACATCCCCCGCACAGCGCCGGTAAATGCGGCGCAGCATGAGCCACCTCACACAATACAGCGTGGCCCCACACAGCGCATCATCTAACACAATACATCTGTTACAACACATCCGTGTACCATATCAAGGAGGATATTCCCATGAAAAAGTTCAAGCAGCTTCTGTGTCTGGCGCTGGCACTGACCATCAGCGCCTCCCTGCTGGCCGCCTGCGGCCAAAAGGACAACGGCGGAAGCAAGGATTCCGACGAAAAGGTTCTGACCTACGCCGTGGAGGGCGGCTCCGCCGGCGAGGAGATCGCTCTGGAGAAGGGCTGGAAGGTCACCACGCTGGAGGATCAGGCCGCCGCCCTGATGGAGGTGGCCTCCGGCACCTCCGACGCCGCCATCATCGATCTGCTGATGGCCGGGGCCATGATCGGTGAGGGTACCAGCTACCCCGATCTCACCTACACCGACAGGCTCACCGAGGAGGAGTACGGCATCGGCTGCCGCAAGGGCTCCGATCTGGCGCAGTACATCAACTGCGTGCTGGGCGATGCCTATCAGAGCGGGACCATGCAGAAGCTGGCCCAGCAGTACGGCATCACCGAGGAGCTGCTGGTCCCCCAGCAGGAGGGCACCTTCACCGCCGGAGAGGACAGTGACGTCAGCTATATCCAGCAGAAGGGTACGCTGGTGGTGGGCATCACGGAGTTCGCCCCCATGGACTATAAGGATGAAAATGGCCAGTGGATCGGCTTTGACGCAGACCTTGCCAAGCTGGTGGCGGAGCGTCTGGGTGTGGAAATTCAGTTCGTGGTCATCGACTGGGGTCAGAAGATCAATGAGCTGGACAGCAAGGCCATCGACGTGGTGTGGAACGGCATGACCCTCACCGATGGCGTTATGAGCGCCATGGCCTGCACCAACGCCTACTGCAAGAACGCACAGGTCGTGGTGGTGCGTGGTCAGTAAATAACGGCCAGAATGCCGCTGCGGGGGCTGTCCGCCGCAGCGGCATTTTTTATGGCGGCCCGTGAAAAGGGCGGCCTGTGAAATCTGAGTGTAAGGAGTTCTTCCCATGTTCTGGTCTGTGACACTGTCCCTGCTGGAGGGGCTGCGTGAGGTGGTGAAGCTGTTCGCCCTGACGCTGGTATTCTCTCTGCCGCTGGGGCTGGCGGTGACCTTCGGCTCCATGAGCAAGTGCCGTCCGGTCAGCTGGTTTTTTAACGTTCTGGTGTGGATCGTCCGGGGAACACCCCTGATGCTGCAGCTGATCCTGATCTTCTACGGCCCCGGCATCTGGCTGGGCCACAACATCTGGGGCAGCCAGCGGATGCTGGCGTGTACCGTGGCCTTCGTGCTGAACTACGCCTGCTACTTCTCCGTCATCTACCGGGGCGGCATTGAGGGCGTGCCTGCCGGGCAGCGGGAGGCGGGAGAGGTACTGGGCCTCACCCGCAGGCAGATCTTCTTTAAGATCACCCTGCTGCAGATGGTGAAGCGCATTGTGCCGCCTATGTCCAATGAGATCATCACGCTGGTGAAGGACACCTCGCTGGCCCGCATCATCTCCATCATGGAGCTGACCAAGGTGGGCGAGAGCTACATCAAAGCGCAGGGCATCACATGGCCCCTGTTTTACACGGGGGTATTCTATCTGGCCTTTGTGGGGCTGCTGACACTGCTGTTCCGGTACATCGAGCGCAGGCTCAGCTATTTTCGGTAAGGAGGGGGTACTATGGCGATCCTGGAGGTGGCACAGCTGGAGAAAAGCTTCGGCGGTACCAAGGTCCTGCGGGACATCAGCTTTTCGCTGGAGGAGGGACAGGCTCTGTCCATCATCGGCTCCTCCGGCAGCGGAAAGACCACGCTGCTGCGGTGCCTGAACTTTTTGGAGACACCGGACAGCGGCCGCATCGCCGTCCGGGGACGGAATCTGCTGGACGGGAGCCTGTCCCCTCAGGAGCGGCGGCGGAACCGGCTACACTTCGGGCTGGTGTTTCAGGATTTTAATCTGTTTCCCCAATATACGGCGCTGGAGAATGTAACGCTGGCCCGGCGGCTGCTGGCCAAGTCCGAGAGAACCGGGGAGGCCCCGGAGGCCATCCGCCGGGAGGGCGAAGCCCTGCTGGAACAGATGGGTCTGGGAGATCGGATGGGACACTATCCCCACCAGCTCTCCGGCGGACAGAAGCAGCGGGTGGCCATTGCCCGTGCGCTGGCCATGAAGCCGGACATCCTGTGCTTCGATGAGCCCACCTCGGCGCTGGACCCGGAGCTTACCGGGGAGGTGCTGAAGGTCATCCGGCAGCTGGCCCGGCAGCGCACCACCATGGTCATCGTCACCCACGAGATGGCCTTTGCCCGTGATGTGGCGGATCAGGTCATCTTCATGGACGGTGGCGTCATCGTGGAGCAGGGGGAGCCACGCATGGTGATGGATCACCCCAAGGAGGAGCGCACCCGGCAGTTTCTGGCCCGGTACGCACAGGGATAAGGCTTTCTACGAAAAAAGAGCGCAGGCATCGCCTACGCTCTTTTTCTGCTATCTTACACGGGGGATCAGCAGCAGCCCCGACGGCAGCGGAGTCTCCTGCTCCAATCCGTTGGCGGCGCAGATGGCCTGCTCATCCGTGCGGTAGCGCTTGGCCAGCTCCCACAGGCTCTCCCCTTTCTTCGGCCGGCACAGCACCAGAGAGGGACGCCGTCCCGGCTCCGGCTCCGTCAGCTCTGCGGCGGTAATGGCGTCCCATGTGCATCGGCGGCTGCGCTCCACCGTCAGCTCCACCGGGACCGTCAGCTCCAGTCCCGTGCCGGAGGGGCGCAGGCTGGGAGACAGGCAGGCGGCACGGGCGGTGGTCACATCCCCAGGCACGGGGGCGGCGGCCTCGTCGGTGCGCTCCGCCGTGACCGGTGCGCCGGATTCGTCCAGATACAGCAGCCGCAGCCGCAGAGGGGTGCGGAGTGTGGTATGATCCCCCTCCTGCCCTGTGGTGACGGCGCCGCAGTCCGCCGCCGTCACATACAGGAAGGGGCGGCTCTCCAGCTCCTGATGTACCTCCGGCTGTACCGTCTCCGGGGGCCAGGTCTCCGTCAAGGTCAGGCTCTGGCGCTGGAGAGCGGTGTCCCAGCGGGTGCTGTACAGGTCCGTCACCGGGGCGACGGTGACCGTCTCATAGGTCCGCACCAGTAGGCTCAGGGTCAGCTCCACCCCGATGGCGGCTGCGCCGTCGCTGCGGATGAGCCGGGCCGTGCCGCAGGAGCCGGTGACCGTGACCTGCGCCTCCTCCGGGACGGTAAGGCCGTCCAGAAGGCAGGAAAAGGGCAGGGTGTCCTCCCATGTGTGGAGGGAGCCGTCCTGCGTGCGGTACAGCAGGCAGATGCGGGCCTCGCCCTTTGCCAGCAGGCGGCTCCCCACCGGCTGGCTGCCGGTGATGCGGGGGCAGATGCGCTGGGCCAGCAGTTCCTCCGGCGGCTCGCCCCAGTCCTGGGGCTGGAGCTCCTGAGTCACGCTGCTCTGCCGCTGCGTCACCGAGGTCAGCAGGGTAAGGGACTGCTCCTGACGGTGCAGGCGCAGGGTAGGCTCCTCCCCTACGCCGGTGCAGATGCGGTGGCGGCGGCAGGTGTAGCCGGTGAGAGTCAGCTCCGGCATGACCCGCAGGTACAGCTTTCGGCCGGTGACGGCTCTGGCCTCCGTCAGCAGCAGGCGGCCCGCCATGCAGACGGTGTCGCAGCCGATGAGGCGCTTATCGTCCGCTTGGGTCAGAAACGGCACCGGCAGCGTCAGGCTCCGCAGGCCAGGGCTCTCCTCCGAGGTATAGAGCACCGTGACCAGCACCGAGCCGCTGATCTGCCGGCTCGTATATTCCCGCAGGCACAGCTGTCCTACGGCGTCCACGATGCGGGTGACCTCCGGGCAGTACTCCGGGATCGCCGCCTCCAGCGTCTCCTCCTGCGTCAGGGTAACGCTCTCCCCTGCCTCGCAGCAGGACAGCTCCGTATATTGCAGTTCCAGCTCCATGTTTTCGTCCTCCCGTAATTTCTTACTGCGCTGGACTACTCTATGAGCCGTTTCCGCCGTTTATTCCCGGATGCCGAAGAGCATCCGCAGAACCCCACGCAGCAGACGGGGCGACTTCCAAACCACGATCTTCACAGCAGCTACCTCCTATCCTTCAAGCAAACGATCCCACAGGCGATCAGCAGGAACGACACCAGAAACATCAGCACGCCCACCGGAAAGATGGCGGCAATGAGGATGCCCAGTCCCAGCCCCAGCGCACAGATGCCAAGAAATCTCCCGCAGCCGTCTCCGTGTCTCATGTGACGTCCCTCCCTCTCCGTTTCGCTTCTATGGCAGTATATGCCGGGAGGGGCAGTCGTGACAGCGGCGGCGCACAAAGAGAGAGCGGAAGCGATGCTTCCGCCCTCTCTGAGCGTTCTCTATTTGTGCTGCCAGTCCCGCAGGTCCTTCAGCTCGTCATACAGCCGCACATAGCTGCGGTGGCGGCTGGCGGGGATCTTACCGTCCTTCACCGCTTGCAGCACGGCGCAGCCCTTTTCCTTCACATGGCTGCACCCCACGAACCGGCACTGGCCCAGATAGGGGGCAAACTCCGGGAAGGTCTCCGGCAGGCGGGCCTTCAGCTCCAGATCCAACTCCTCCGTGTCGAAGGAGGAGAAGCCCGGCGTGTCGATAACGTAGGTATCCTCGTCCAGCGGGAACATCTCCACATGGCGGGTGGTGTGGCGGCCACGGCCCAGGGCCTTGCTGACCTCCCCCACCGGCAGGCCGAACACCGGCTCCATGGCGTTGAGGATGCTGGACTTGCCCACGCCGGAGTTGCCGGTGAGGGCGTTCAGCTTTCCCTTCATGGCACGGCGCAGCTCCGGCAGGCCCTCTCCGGTGGCGGCACTGACCCGCAGCACCGGAATGGCGGAGGCGGCATAGCTGTCGTATAGTTCCTGCGCCGGGTCCAGATCGCATTTATTCAGGCACAGCAGCACCCGGCAGCCCTTCAGGACGGCGATGGAGGCAATGCGATCGATGAGGTAGGGATCCGTGGTGGGGATGGCCTGTGAGCCGATGATGACCAGCTGGTCGATGTTGGCGGCGGCAGGACGGGCAAACCGATTCTGCCGGGGCTCGATGGCCTCCACGAAGCCCTCGCCGCCTCCCAGCTCACGGACCTGTACCCAGTCCCCCACCAGCGGACTGATGCCCTCCCGGCGGAATTTTCCTCTGGCCCGGCATTGCAGCAGCCCCTCCGGTGTGCGGACGTAGTAGAAGCCGCTGAGGGCCTTTTCAATGCGGCCCCGGCTCAAAAGCTGACCACCTGAGAGGCCACCTCGGTGCCGTTGATATACAGGTACACCGTGATGCTGGTTCCCTTGTCACCGGTGAAGGTATGGCTGACGGAACGGGCGGCGGCGGGGTCCGTGGTATCCACCGTGGTGGAGTAGACGACGGTGGTATCCTGACGGATCTCCACGTTCAGGATGCCCAGCTCCGGATTCAGGTACTCGCCGGGGATATCGAACGTCACCGTCTGCTCCGTGGTCTGAGACGGCTCGGGGCCCTTGCTGACGGTAAAGACGATCTCGGTGCCGGGGGCTACCTCCGTTTTGGGAGCGAGGCTCTGGCGGATGACGCTGCCCTCCGGCACGGTGGCATCGTACTCATACTGGTGAGCGCCCACGGTGAGACCGGCGTTCTCGGCTTGCAGGGCGGCATCGTCCACGCTGAGACCGGCGTAATTCTGCACGGTGACGGGCTTGGTCTCCGGCCCCTTGCTGACGGTCAGCAGGATGCTGTCGCCCTTCTTGATGCTCTCACCGTCGGCGGGGGTACTGCTGATGACCTTACCGGCGGCATACTCGTCGGAATACACCTCCCGGATCTGGACGTTCAGGTTCAGATTCAGGTTCGTCAGCTCCACCTTGGCGTCCTGCACATCCTCGCCCAGAACGTTCACCATGAGGTTGGTCTCCTCCTTGGCGCAGATCCAGACGGTGATCTTCAGGTTATTCTTGCGGACATGGCCGGACTTGGGGTCCTGCTCGATGATCTGGCCGGGCTGATAGTTGCTGTCGGCCTTGCTGCCGGCCACCTCGATCTGGAACACGCCCTTGATGCCCTCCATCTGCTGGGCCTCCTCCACGGTCTTGCCCAGAACATCGGGGACCTTATAGGACTGGGCGGCGGGGTTATTGTTGATGCCGCTGAACACGAACTTGAACAGCAGGAACACCACCAGCAGCGCTGCGGCAAAGCCACCCACCACGATGGCGATGAGCTTTTTATCCCGCTTTTTCTCCTCCGCCGGGGTGCGCTCCTTGCGGGCGGCCTGAATGGCGGCGGTGGGGATGGCCTGCGTAGGCTCGTGATCCTCCGGCTCCTCCAGATCGGCACGGATATAGCCAAGGTCCACGGAGTTATTCTTGCGGAACTTCTCCAGATCCTCCAGCATGGCATCCGCCGAGGGGTAGCGCTTCTCCAGATTGGCGCACATGGCCTTCATGCAGATCAGCTCCAGCGCCTCCGGGATATCGGGATCGATCTCACGGGGGGCCAGTGGGACGGAACTCAGGTGCTGGATGGCCACGGATACGGCGGACTCCCCCTCGAAGGGAAGACGGCCGGTAAGCATCTCATAGAGCACCACGCCGGCGGAGTAGATATCGCTGCGGGCGTCGGTGCGGTCACCTCTGGCCTGCTCCGGGGAGATGTAGTGGACGGAGCCCAGCGCCTCCTGCGTCAGGGTCTGGCTGGCGCTGGCCAAACAGGCGATGCCGAAGTCCGTCACCTTGACGCTGCCGTCCCGCAGGACCATGATGTTCTGGGGCTTGATGTCCCGGTGGATGATGCCCCGGCTGTGGGCATGGCTCAGCGCCCGCATGATCTGGGTGATGAAGTGCAGCGCCTCCCGCCAGTCCATCTTGCCACGGCGCTCCATGTACTGCTTCAGGGTGATGCCGTCCACCAGCTCCATGACGATATACTCCGTGTCGCCGCTGCGGGACACGTCGTACACCGACACGATGTTGGCGTGGGACAGCTGGGCCACCGCCAGAGACTCGTCCCGGAAGCGGCGGCGGAAGTCGGCGTTCTCCGCCAGATCGTTTTTCAGGATCTTCACCGCCACCATTCGGTTCAGGCGGTGGCACTTGGCCTTGTAGACGTTGGCCATGCCGCCGCTGCCGATGAGCTCCAATATCTCATAGCGGTTATCCAGCATTTTTCCGATATATTGATCCATAGATGTCATCTCCTTCAGATATTCATAAGCAGCACAGCAGTGACGTTATCCGGCGCTCCCCGCTGACGGGAGAGGGCCAGCAGCCGATCCAGACACGTGTCCAGCGGCTCGCTGTGAATCACCTCGAAGAGAAGCTCCTGATCGGACACGGTGTTTATCAGTCCGTCGGAGCACAGCAGCAGGAAGTCCCCCTGCTGCCATTTCAGCGGGAAGGCATCCGCCGCCACACCGGGCTCCGTCCCCAGCGCCCGTGTGATGAGGTTGCGGCGGGGATGGTGCCGGGCCTCGTCACGGGTCAGGTCGCCCTTTTCCACCATATCCTCCACCACGGAGTGGTCCCGGCTCACCTGCCGGATGCCCTCACGGGTGATGTGGTAGGCCCGGCTGTCGCCCACGTTGCTCACCAGCGCCAGATCGTCCCGGACCACGGCGGAGACCAGAGTCGTCCCCATACGCTCAAAGCCCGGATGGGCCAGCCCGTACTCCCGGACGGCATCGTTGGAGAGAGCCACGGCGTAGCCCGCCGCCTGCTCCAGCTGTCCGGCGCTCATGCCGGGGCGCAGGCTCCGGCTCAGCTCACGGGTGAAGGTCTCCACCGCTATGGCGCTTGCCATCCGCCCCCCCTGCGTGCCGCCCATGCCGTCGCAGACCACCGCCACGGTGTAGCCGTCCGGCGTCAGCACGGCGCAGGCATCCTGATTCTCGCTGCGTACCAGACCACGGTCCGTTACGCTCCATGTTCTCATTGCAGGTCTCTCCCTTCCTCCATGGCCTTGCGGCGCAGCTGGCCGCAGGAGGCGTCGATATCGCCGCCAAGGCTCCGCCGCACGGTGGCGGTGACGCCATGGGACTGTAATCTCTTTTGAAATGCCGCTGTGCGGCGGCTGGGCTTGAAGGGGCTCTCCACCACGTCGTTCAGGGGGATGAGATTCACATGGCCCGGCATCCCGGCGATGCGCCGGGCGATGAGGTCCGCCTGCCAGTCGTGGTCGTTGACGCCGTCGATCATGGCGTACTCAAAGGAGATGCGGCGGCCCGTCTTTTGGAAGTAATCGTGGCAGGCGGCGAACAGCTCCTCCACGTCATAGGCCCGGTTCACGGGCATGATGCGGGAACGGGTCTCGCTGTCCGGGGCGTGGAGGGACACCGAGAGCGTCAGCTGGAGCTGAAGCTCCGCCAGACGCCGGATGCCCGGTATCACGCCGCAGGTGGACAGGCTGATGTGCCGCATCCCGATGTTCAGCCCCTTGGGGTGGTTCACCAGCGTCAGAAACCGCAGCACGGTATCCATGTTGTCCAGAGGCTCTCCAATGCCCATCAGCACGATATTGGAGATCTCCCGGCCGGAATCCAGCTGGGTGAACAGCACCTGATCCAGCATCTCCGAGGGGGTCAGGTCACGGACCTTTCCGGCGATGGTGCTGGCGCAGAAGGCGCAGCCCATGCGGCAGCCCACCTGAGAGGAGATGCACACGGTGTTGCCGTGGTGATACTGCATGAGCACCGTCTCGATGCAGTTGCCGTCCGCCAGCTCCCACAGGTACTTGACGGTGCCGTCCAGACGGGACTCCTGCTTGCGGGCCACGGTGGGGGCGGTGATATGGAACGTCTGCGCCAGCTGCTCCCGCAGCGCACGGGGCAGATCGCTCATCTCTTCAAAGGAGGTGACGCCCCGGTGCAGCCAGGTAAAGACCTGACCGCCCCGGAAGGCGGGCTGTCCCATCTCCCGCAGGGTGTGGGTCAGCTCCTCCATCGTCATGGATTTGATGTCAGTCATGCTTTCCTCCGCATTCGGCAGATGTAAAAGCCGTCGGTCCCCAGCCGCTGGGGCCACAGGGTCGCCTCCCCGTCACACAGGCCCACGGGCCCCGGCAAGGTGAAGGTCTCCCGTCGGAACTCCGGGTGGCGGGAGAGGAACACGTGGATGATCTCCTGATTTTCCTCCGGCAGCACCGTACAGGTGGAGTACACCAGCACGCCGCCGGGACACACATAGCGGCAGGCATTTTCCAGAATATCCCCCTGAATGGCCGGAAGCTGGGCCAGATCACGGGGGTTTTTATACCGGATATCCGGCTTTTTGCGAATGATGCCGAGGCCCGAACAGGGGACGTCCGCCACTACCACATCCGCCTGCTCCAGCCATGCGGCGTGCTCCTCCCGTGCATCGGCCAGCGCCGTGCGGATGCTGGTGATGCCCAGACGCTGGGCGCCGCTGTCGATGAGCTTCAGCTTGTGGGGGTGGACATCGCAGGAGAGGATCTGGCCCCGATCCCGGCGGTCCATGGCCATGGCAAAGGACTTGCCGCCGGGAGCGGCGCACACGTCCAGCACCCGATCCTCCGGGGCCGGAGCGGCCACGGTGGCCACCAGACGGGCGGCGGCGTCCTGCACGGTGAAGCGGCCCTCCCGGAAGGCGGACAGCTGCTCCAGATCGCCGGTGCCGCTGACGGAAAAGCATCCCGCCAGCCACGGGTGGGGCTCCACCTGTGCGCCGGTCTGGCGCAGCAGCTTCTCCAGCTCCTCCGGGGTACCCTTCAGGGGGTTTGTCTGGATGGTAGTGGGTACTACCTGATTGTTCATACGGAGATACGCCTCCGTCTCCTCCTCGCCGATGAGGGAAAGCAGACGCTCCACCAGCCACCGGGGGTGGCTGTATCGCAGGGAGAGAGTCTGCGCCGGGCTGCCCTTGGGCAGGGGCGGCATATCCTCCCGATTGGCGGCAAATTTCCGCAGGATGGCGTTGACCATACCCGCCGCCTTTTCCCGGCGGTGGCGCTTGGTCATCTCCACGGCCTCGTTGACGGCGGCACGGGGCGGCACCTTATCCAAAAACAGGATCTGGTAGCCACCCAGCCGCAGGATGTTGCGGATGACGGACTCCAGCCGCTCCGGGCGCTGGCTGCACCAGCAGCCGATATAGTAGTCCAGCAGCATCCGGTTCTGGATCACCCCGTAGCACAAGCGGGTGGCCAGCGCCGCATCCCGGCTGTCCAGCTTATTTTTGGCGATGGTGCGCTTCAGGCCGCCGTCGGACCATGCGTTGGCGCTGTCCACCTGCATCAGGACCTCCAGAGCGGTCTCTCTGGCGTCCGGCTTTCTCACGTCGCTCATACCGTCACCTGCACCGGGTGGCCTGCCAGATAGCTGGCCGCCGCCATGCGCTTGCCGTTTTGCGGCTGAAGCTCCAGAATACGGAGCGTCCGGCCGTCGCCGCAGGCGATCTCGATGCCGGTCTTATCGGCCCGGACGATCGTTCCGGGAGCGGCCTTGACGGCGCCGCCCACAGCGGTACGGTACACCTTCACCGTGGCGCCGGACAGCTCCGTCACGGCGCAGGGCCAAGGCTGGAGGCCACGGACCTGATCGTGGAGACTGCGGGCGGGGCGGGTGAAGTCCATGGGGGACAGCTCCCGGCTCAACATGGGGGCAAAGGTCACGGCGCTCTCATCCTGTTTGGTGCGGCCGGCGGTGCCGGCGGCCAGCGCCTGCACCGTCCGGGACAGGGTCTCGGCTCCCAGCTCCGCCAGACGGTTCGTCAGGGTCAGAGCGTCCTCGTCGGGATCGATAGGCGTCTCGGCGGCGGAAATGATATCCCCGGCGTCCAGCTCCTTGGCCATATACATGATGGTGACGCCGGTGACGGCGTCGCCGTTCAGGACGGCCCAGTTGATGGGGGCTGCGCCACGGTATTTGGGCAGCAGCGAGGAATGGACGTTGATGGAGCCCAGCTTGGGGGCCGCCAGAATGTCCTCCGGCAGGATGCGGCCATAGGCCGCCACCACCGTCAGCTCCGGGGCCAGAGTACGGATCAGCTCCAGCGCCGTACCGTCCCGCAGCTTGGTGGGCTGGTACACCGTCAGGCCCTGTGAAAGAGCATACTCCTTCACCGGAGAGAAGGCCAGCTTATGGCCCCGGTTCTTGGGCTTATCCGGCTGGGTAAACACGCCGCATATCTCGTGGCCGTCCTCCACCAGTCGGCGCAGAGAGGCCACGGCGAAGTCCGGCGTTCCCATAAACAGGATCCTCATTCCTCGTCTTCCTCCTGCTGGTTCATATACTCCTCCAGCTCCTCCTCGGTCATCAGATGGTCCGTGTGCTCCACGAACAGATGGCCGTCCAGATGCTCGATCTCATGGCAGAAGCAACGGGCGGTCAGCTCCTCGTCCTCTACCTCGAAAAAATTGCCGTCCCGGTCCTGCGCCCGGACACGCACCGTATAGGGGCGGGTGACGATGCCGAACTTGCCGGGGATGCTGAGGCAGCCCTCCAGACCCGTCTGCTCCCCCTCGGCGGCGATGATCTCCGGGTTCACCAGTTCAATGATATCCTCATCCTCGTTCATCACCACGCACACACGGCGCAGCACGCCCACCTGCGGGGCGGCCAGACCTACGCCGCCGGAATCCAGCAGTGTCTCCTTCATGTCGTCGATCAGCGTATGCAGGCGCTGATTGAACTCCGTCACCGGGCGGCACACCTTGGTCAGGCACTCGTCGCCCTGCAATACGATCTTTCTCAAAGCCATATCCTTCGTACCTCTAATCCATCAGATTGCAGTCCGTGTGGACCGCCATATTGCGATGCTCCGGGCGACGGGCGAAGGCCTTCATATAGGCCGCCAGCAGCTGGCGGAGCGGTTTTTCGTTTTGGCCCACCACCGTGATCCGGTAGCGGTAGCGGTTGTTCAGCTTCACCACCGGGGCCGGGGCAGGCCCCAGCACCTCCGGCTCCATGGCCCGGTACGGCTCCTGCGACAGCGCCTGCCGCAGAGCAGCGCACAGCTGGGCGCAGGCCCGGCGCACCGGCTCCTCCTCCGGGCCGGTGACGGTGAGGGTAAAGTGGTCGGCAAAGGGCGGGTCACGCCGCAGACGCCGCAGACGGATCTCATCGTCGTAGAAGCGGTCATAGTCCTGCTCCGCCGCCGCCAGGATCACGTCGTTGCGGGGGGTGTAGGTCTGGATCACCGCACGGCCCTCCTTCTCCCCCCGGCCGGCCCGGCCCACCACCTGCGTCAGCAGGCTGAAGGTGCGCTCCGCCGCCCGGTAGTGATCCACGTACAGCGACAGATCCGCCGCCAGCACGCCCACCAGCGTCACCCCGGCGAAATCCAGTCCCTTGGCCACCATCTGAGTCCCCAGCAGAATGGGGATGCGGCGGCGCTGGAACTCCCGCAGGAGCTTCTCGTGGCCCTCTCCCACGGTATCGGCATCCATCCGCAGAAGCTCCGTACCGGGAAAGAGCCGGGTCAGCTCCTCCTCCACCTTCTGTGTACCGAAGCCGATATGCTTCATGGCGCCGCCGCAGTCGGGACAGGTATCCGGCGCAGGCTGGGAGTGGCCGCAGTAGTGGCACATCATCCGCCTGTTGGCGGAATGGTAGGTGAGGTAGACGCTGCACCGGGGACACTGGGGAACGTAGCCGCACTGGGGACACAGCAGCTGGCGGCTGCTGCCCCGGCGGTTCAGAAACAGGATGCTCTGCTCCCCCGCCGCCAGATTCCGCTCCAGCTCCTGCTGAAGAGGGCGGCTGATACAGCTGAAATTGCCGTCCCGCAGCTCCCGGCGCATATCCGCCAGAATGACCTGCGGCAGACGGCGCTGATTGAAGCGCTCCGTCAGGCGGCAGAGGCCGTAATCCCCCTTGCGGGCGTAATAGGCCGTCTCCACCGTGGGGGTGGCGGAGCCCAGCACCAGACGGGCTCCCTCCTGTACGCAGCGGTATTTGGCAATATCCCGTGCGTGGTAGCACGGGGCTTTTTCCGATTCGTAGGAGCTCTCCTGCTCCTCGTCCAGTATAATGAGGCCCAGCCGTTCCAGCGGGGCGAACACCGCCGAGCGGGTCCCCAGCACCACCGCAGCCTCGCCCCGGCGGATGCGCTTATACTGATCCCACCGCTCCGTCAGCCGCAGGCCGCTGTGCAGCAGCGCCACCTTTCGGCCGAAGTAGGCGGTGAACCGAGCCATCATCTGAGGGGTCAGGGCGATCTCCGGCACCAGGATCATCACGGACTTTCCCTGCTCCAGCAGGGTCTGTGCCAGACGGATATACACCAGCGTCTTGCCGCTGCCGGTGACGCCCTGTAAAAGCGTCACCCCGGCCCGGCCCGTCTCCGTCTGGCGGAGAATGGAATCATAGGCCTCCTGCTGCTGTTGGTTCAGGGTGATCTCCTCCGCCGGGACACCGTACTCCCGTGGGGAGATGCGGTACTCCTCCCGGCTGCGGAGGGCGATGAGGCCCTGCTTCTCCAGACTGCGGAGGGTCTGGCGGGTAGCGCCGGTGAAATAGCACAGGTCGTGAACCGTGGTCTCGCCGCACTTGGCCAGAAACGCCGCAGCTTCATACTGCCGGGGGGCGGACCGGCGGCGGCGCTCCAGACGCTCCAGCACCTCCTGCGCCGGGGCGGCTAAGGACGCCAGCTCCACCATGTGGTCCTTTACCTTGCGGCTGGTCTCCGTCTCCACGGAAACCAGTCCCTTCTTTTTCATCTGATACAGCACCGGCGGGATATCCTCCCCCAGTGCGGTGCAGAGGGTCTCCCGCTCCTGCGGGCCGTCGGAGAGCATCCGGCACACCGCCTGCTCCCGTTCCGTAAGGCCCTCCTCTGCCGTGGGGCAGAGGCTCCAGATCTCCCGGTAGCGATACCACACCGCCGCCGGGAGGATGGTGTGCAGGGCATCGTAGAAGGTGCAGAAGTACCGCTGGCGCATCCAGAGGGCCAGCCGTATCTCCTTCTCCGACAGCACCGGCTCCTGATCCAGTAGATTGCGGATGGCCTTCAGGGGCTTGGCAGGCACCTCCTGCCGCAGCTGAAGCACCATGCCCTCGGCGGTGCGGTTGCCCCGCCCGAAGGGTACCGTGACCCGGCAGCCCACGGAGAGCTCCATACCGGACGGCACCAGATAGTCGTAGGGCTTGTCAATGGCGTAGGTAGCCGCCGCCACAGCGACCTTGGCGATCTGCGTCATTGACGGTCCCTCCCTCAGTCTTCCTCGATCTCCGTGTCGATGGTGTGGGCGTCGAACTTGCCCTCAGCCACCTCATGGATGGCCAGCGTCACCGGCTTCTCGTCCAAATGCTGGCCGGTAGCCTCGGCCTCCTCAGCGATCTGGCGGGCCCGGCGGGCCACCACATTCACCATCATATAACGGTTGGGGATATACTCCGTCAGCTTGTTCATTGCGGGATACAGCATCATAATGATCGACCTTCCTTATCTGCCTTTCGGCTGTAATTTGACTTATTTATGCAGGAGCTGCTCCAGACGCTCCGCCGGGCGGCAGTGCTCGGCGCACAGAATGGCCGCCATCTCCGCCACCGCCTGCTCCACGGTATCGTTGATGACCAGATAGTCGTAGCTGCTGGCGGTTTGCAGCTCCACCTTGGCCCGCAGCAGGCGGCTCTGGATGACCTCCTGACTGTCGGTACCACGGGCGGTAAGGCGGCGCTCCAGCTCCACCCATGAAGGGGGTGCGATGAAAATTCGCACCGTCTCCGGTCGCTTGGCGCAGATCTGGTTGGCGCCTTGGATCTCGATGTCCAGAATGACGTCCCGACCGTCATCCATGGCACGGTCCACGTACTTCTTGGGGGTACCGTAGAAGTTGCCTACGTACTCGGCATACTCCAGAAACTCGTCCTCCTCCACCATCCGGTGGAACTCCTCCGCCGGGATGAAGTGGTAGTGGACACCGTCCACCTCCCCAGGACGGGGGTCACGGGTGGTGGCGGAAATGGAAAAATACAGGTCCGTCCGCTGATCAAACAGCGCCTTCAGCACGGTGCTTTTTCCTACACCGGAGGGACCAGATACGATGAATGTCTTACCTCTTCTCTGCACTTAAGCTTCCTCCTCTGTCAGATCCTCCAGCCGGACGCCCAGACGGGGCGCCAGCTTCTCCGCCGGCAGTGCCGACAGCACCACATGGTCACTGTCCATAATAAGTACCGACGCCGTTTTTCGGCCATAGGTGGCGTCGATGAGCATCCCGCCGTCCCTTGTCTCCTGAATGAGTCGCTTGATGGGGGCCGAATCCGGGCTTACCACGGCGATGAGCCGCCCGGCGGCAATGAGGTTGCCGAATCCGATGTTTACCAGCTCCATAGAACGCTCCCTTACTCGATGTTCTGCACCTGCTCCCGGATCTTCTCCACCTCGGCCTTCATGTTCACCACGTCCTGCGTAATGGTCAGGTCGCTGCACTTGGAGCCGATGGTATTGCACTCCCGGTTGATCTCCTGAATGAGGAAATCCAGCTTCCGGCCCACGGGTTCATCCCCCCGCAGCATATCCCGCAGCTGGGACAGGTGGCTGTGCAGGCGCACCGTCTCCTCGTCCACGGCGATCTTATCGGCAAAGATGGCTGTCTCCGTCAGGATACGGGCCTCGTCGATGGTGGTGGAAGCCAGCACCTCCCGCATCTTGCTCTCCAGCCGCTCCCGGTAGGCCGACACCGTCTGGGGAGACTGCGCCTCCACACGGGCCACGGTGTCCTCGATGGTATCGGCTCGGCCGGCGATATCCTCTGCCAGCTTCACGCCCTCCACACTTCGCATCCGGTTATAGGCCGCCAGCGCCGCATCCGTCACCTGACAGATGTCCTCCGCCAGCGTCTCCAGATCCTCCTCCGCCTTGGTGACGGAGAGGACGTCCGGGCAGCGGGACAGCTCCACCGGGGTGACCTCCCCCGACAGGCCGAAGGTCTCTTTTAGCCGCAGCAGTGCCTCATAGTAGCTGCGGGCCAGTGGCTCGTTCACCTTCACCACGGACACGTCCGCAGCGGAGGAGTCGATGGTGACGAACACGTCCACCTTGCCCCGTGACACCGCCTTCTGGACACGGCCCTTGATGGCATCCTCAGCGAATACATAGGCTCTGGGCAGCTTCACAGTACAGTCCAGATACCGGTTGTTGACGGAACGCACCTCCACGGTGATATCCCGCTTGTTTCTTGTTTCTCTCGCCCGGCCATAGCCGGTCATGCTCTTGACCACAGCTTTATCCTCCTTCAAAGGGGATGGGGGTCCCCGTTTATATACAACAGAAATAGCCACCGCCGCCCAGCAGATTGCAGCACAGCATGGTACCGCACAGGCGGGTGCAGGGATCGTCGCAGCCACCGGTGGTAACACGGCTGTATCCGGCGGGGCGGTAGCCGGCGGAGCGACCCTCCGCCATAGCCAGTGCCTGCTGGTACTCCGGGTTGCCGGGGTCCATCTGCACCGCCGTCTCATAATAGCGCTTGGCCTCATCCAGCCAGCCCCGTTTGAAGCATATGGCTCCCTTCAGGAAGTTCCACTCGGCGTTATGGTCGCTGCGGGCGTTGAGCAGCTCCTCCGCCAGATTCAGGTTCCCCTGACGGATGGCCAGACGGATGCGCTGGATGGCGGGGTCATAGCTGCCGCCGTAGCCGCCGGCACCGTAGCCGCCGTAGGAGCCACCATAGCTGCCGCCGTAGGCTCCGTAGCCATTGCCGGAGGCGCCGCGCTTGCGCTGGTTCTGGATCTCCTCGTAGGCCTCGTTGATCTCCTTCATCTTCTCCTGTGCCAGATCGGCCAGGGGATCGTCGTGATAGTTATCGGGATGGTACTTTTTGGCCAGATTCCGATAGGCTTTTTTGACTTCCTCGTCTGTGGCGGTGCTGGGGACACCCAGCACCTGATAGGGATCACGCATCGCCGTGTCCTGCCTTTCGTTCAGGGTATTTCTCTCTCCGGGGCCGCTGATGGAAGGTGCCGTTCAAAACGGCGTTTCCCACCTGATACAGCCCCGCATATACCACACTTTCAATGACCGGCTGCCATACGCCGCACTCCAACAGCTCGAAGGCCGCCGCCATCCGCTCCACGGACCGATCCATGGTCTGGGCCAGCTCCTGACGGCTCTCCTCCGTCAGCTTGCCCTCCTGCACCGAAAATCGCAGGGGCAGCGGATTGTAGCTGCCGCTGCGCTGGTCCTTGGCCAGATCGTCCGCTGCGTCCGTCAGGTATATCCAGCGGCCCAGATGGTACAGCAGCTGCGCCAGCACCCGCCGCCGGACAGGATCCGGCTCCTCCTCTGCCGCACCGGCCAGCAGCCGGGCGAAGGTATCCGCCGGACGGTCAATGGAGGGACAGTTCTCCCGCTCCAGCGCCGTCAGTTCTCCCAGGCAGCCCTGCACCAGCCGGTCAAAATCCGGCCGCAGGCGGGCGGCCTTGCGATAGCTGCGGCGGACAAACAGGGCGGCCAGCCGGTATTTCAGGCCCCCGAAGAAGCCGTGATCCGTCACGCCGTCACGCAGCTGCCACCAGGTCAGGATGACGCTGAGATCCGCCGCCGCATCCAGCGCCGGGTTTTCTTCCCCGCAGGGGCAGCCCCGGATGGGATGCACCGGGCAGCGATGGCGAGCGCAGGAAAAGCCGCTGCCGCCGGCCAGCAGAATGGCCAGAAAGGCCAGATCGTAGTTCAAAATCATCCGGGCCGGCAGGCCGTACCGCCGTCCCAGCGTGCGGCACAGGCCGCAGTAGGCGCTGCGGAACAGGTCTGTCTGCTCCTGAGTCAGCCGATCCGCCGCAGGACGCACATAGCCGAACATCAGAACTCCCGCACCACCGTGTAGGTCAGGGCCTCCGTCTTTTTGGCGTGGCGGTCATAGGCCACGCTGGGCAGGAAGGCCAGCGCCGCTGCGCCGATGGCGATGGCGTAGCGGACGCCCTCCGCCAGTCCCTCCGACAGGAAGTAGCCCAGCAGGAAGCCCACCACCGGCAGCAGATACACCAGGGCTACTACGCCCAATATCTTCCGGGTAGCGCTCTCCACCACCACCTTCTGCCCCGGCCGGACCCCCACAGGGTCCTTGGCCCGTGCGTGGATGGCGGCACCGGTCATGCCGCAGCCGGCGCATTCCTCACAGTCGTGGCCGCAGGCAGACTTTCGGGGGACGGATATCTCCACGAAGCCGCCGGGCAATATCTTTTCAACCGTTGCGATCTGTGTCATGGTCGCTTACACCTCTCTTGCTATGTCTACGGCTGCCCCGGTTCATCCGGAGTCACCGACAGATCCACCACCATCTGATACGAGCCCTTGATACCGATATTCTCGTAGCCCTCGATGCGGATGGTCACCGGCACCGTATGGACCCCTGCGCCGGTGAGTCCGGACAGGTCTGCCACGATGTGGACGTTCTCCGCCGTCAGGGCGTTCACCTCCGCTGTCAGGCCCCGCAGCCGCACGTTCAGCGACTCCGTCTCTGCCGTGGCGGTCATGCCCTCCGGCACATTCTCAAAGGTGAACCGGGAAACGGTCAGCGTCCGCTCCGTGACGCCACGGACCACCACCGTCACGGTGGCGGTGTCCACGCCGTCGGCAATGGTCACATCCTCCGGCACGGGGATGGTATAGGTCAGGCTCTGGGAATCCTCCAGATCCTGCACATACAGGGTATCCAGCACGATGCTGTCGATCTCATCCAGTCGGGCCTTCTCGCCCACCAGCTTCACCGTGGCGGGAGAGATGGTGTAGTCCACTGTCTCCATGGTGGCCCCCACGGCCTCCACAAAGTTCACCCGCAGAGGCACCTCCTTCACCGTCGACACCGGCATGGTGGCGCCGATGAGCTTTTCACTGCTGCGGATGGCGCTGTTCTCGATCTTCACATCGTTGTGGTCGTACAGCTCAAATTCCAGCGCCTGCACCACCGTCTTGTCAGCTCCGGTGATATCCAGCCGCACCTTGGCGTAGCTGACATTCAGCAGGTCGTCCCGCTGGCCACGCAGCAGCAGCACCTCCGGATCCAGCGTCAGCTCCCCGGCCATAAAGCCGTCAGCCACGCTGCCCACAATTTCGCACTGAATGGGTACTTCCTTGCTGTCCAACTCGCCCACGGTAACGGTGATGCTGTAAATGCTGGCAGAATCCACCGTCAGCTTCCCTCTGCGGATGTTATCCGGAAACACCACCTCGTAGGTCAGGGTCTGGCTGCCGGCCTCCTTGATATTGCTGGTATTGGCCACGATCCGAATCTTGCTGCGGTCCAGCTTACGCAGCTCGTTCCGGGGACCCTTGATGACCAGATCCACGGTGGTATCATAGCCCGACAGCAGCATCAGGCCACGATCTGCCAGTGTGGTATCCTCGCCGGAGAATTCCACCGGCACATTTTTCACCTTCAGCGTCACCTCCGGCGAGGTGACGGTATCCACATAGATCCACAGAGCGATCGCCACCAGAATGGAACCGATGATCCGCAGCGCCTTACGGCTGGCATCATTCTTCTTCATCGTTCTGCGCCCCCTTTCTCCGGGTCCGAAGCAGTTCCCGCAGCGGGAAGCGGGCCTTGTCCGTCTCCTCCTGCTGGGGCATCAGCTCGTTATGCAGCAGCTGGGACAGGGTCTCCGCCTGCAGATGGCGCTTCAGCATCCCGCCGATAGCCACGGAGATAGATCCCGTCTCCTCTGAGACGATGACCACCACGGCATCGGAATTCTCGCTCATGCCGATGCCCGCCCGGTGGCGCATCCCCAGATCCCGGCTGAGGTTCACATTCTTAGACAGGGGCAGCATACAGCCCGCCCCCAGGATCCGCCCGTTGCGGATGATGACGGCGCCGTCGTGCATGGGCGCCTTGACAAAAAAGATGTTCTTCAGCAGTTCACTGGAGACGGAGGCATCCAGCGTGGTACCGGAGCGCACCACGTCGTCCAGCAAGATCTTCCGCTCGAAGACGATCAGCACACCCGTGCGGGTGCGGGACATCTCCGTGCAAGCCAGCACCGTCTGGTCGATGGCCCGCTCCAGCTCCGGCAGCTCCTTCTCCGGTGCCAGCGTCCGCAGCAGACGGATGTTCTTGCTGCCCAGCTGCTCCAAGATCCGGCGAATCTCCGGCTGGAACACGATGATCAGGGCCAGCACGCCCCACTCCACCATGTGGCTGAGGATGTAATTCACCACCCGCAGGTTCAGCTTCGAGGACAGCCACAGCGCCGCCAGAAAGATGGCCACACCCTTCAGGATGTTGGCGGCCCGTGTACTCTTCACCAGCGACAGCAGCTTATATACCAGATACGCCACGATGGCCACGTCCAGCAGGTCCGCCAGACGGATCAGAGGCAGGTATCCTTTGATATTTTCCAATACAGACAGGATCTTTTCCATATTGCAGACCTTTCCCATTCGCATACCAATAGGTATTTCACATTATATAATTATTTTCGGAGAATTGCAATAAAAACGTAGGGGCGTGTCTGACATTTTCACGAATCGGCGGGATTGACGGGAAAAAAAGCCCCCTCCGGCCGGGGCCGGAGGGGGATAAGGAACAGGGATTTACTTTACAGGGAGCGGGAGCTTCAGCTCTGCTCCTCCCGGCGCAGGATCCGCTTCCACTGAGCCAACTTCTCCTGATTGGTGGTAACGTCGAAGGAGGCATCCTCCAGTGCCTCCATCAGCTCCCGGCAGGATTGGAAGCGCCTCACCGGGTCGGGCTGCACACACTTTTGGATCAAGTCACCCAACTGATGCGGGAAGCCGTCGATATGCATTGCATGGATGCAGCCTATCTCATAGGGCGGCACGCCGGGGTTACAGCCGGTCGCCAAATAATAGAGCGTGGCCCCCAGACCGTAGATATCTGTCCGGGCATCGGTCTGTCCCATACCGCCGAACTGCTCCGGGGCGGCATAGCCCCATGTACCCAGACAGACGGTATCCCCCGCTTTGCCGGGTTTATAGACACGCATCGTGCCGAAATCGATCAGTGCAAGACGGCCATCGGGCCGCAGCAGGATATTTCCCGGCTTCATGTCACGGTAGACATAATTTCTCTCATGCAGATAGCGCAGCACATCGCATAGCTGCCATGCCCAATCCACCACTTGGATCAGATCCTGAGTCCCTTCTCTGGCCATGACGCTCTCTAGTGTCTCGCCATCAAAATATTCCCGGACCACGCAGAGGGTCTCCTCATCCTCCAGAACCTCTACCAGCTTTGGAATGGCCGGGTGATCCAGCTGCCGGAGGAGGTCAGCTTCCTTCAGGAGCAGCTCACGGATGGCCTTTTGGGCGGGACGATCATCCTTTCGGCAAGGCTTCAGCACCACAAGCTTATCCGTACGGGAGCTTTTCGCCAAATAAACGTCCTTTACGCTCAACGGGGCAAGTGTCCGGATGATCTCATACTCCCCTATCCGCTTTTCCCCTGCAAAATCGCCCATTGGACTCGGCGGCGTTTCCTGCCGGGGAGGTGTGTACGACTCATTCCGCAGGTCAAATATGACCTTCTCAGTCCTTGCAAAAGCGATCTCATCATAGGCCGCAAGCTGATACTTCTTTCCCGGTATGAGCTTACGTCCGTTTATCCACGTACCATTGGTAGAAAAATTGTCTCGCACAAACCAAATTTCCTGCTCATAGAAAAAGGCCGCCTGCCTCCGTGCCACGGTCCGTGCGCTCAGGCGGACGTCACTGTCAGGCGCTCTGCCTACCGTTACCATCGGCTTTTTGATCCGCAGCTTTTCACCAGTGCTTGGGATCGTAAGGGGGAGTACATCGGAATACAGGACCACCGTGGTATCCGGCGGCAGCATCACATATTCCGAGTCATCCAGTATGGGTCGGCGCTCCTTCTGCGTCAACAGCTTCCAGTTTTTTACGGTCAGCAACTTTCCGCAGCATCTGCATACGTATCTGGTTTCATCGGTACCTTCTTCAAAAGCCATGTATTCATGCTGTCCATCCCTGCAATCGAGAATTGCATCGGCCTCTTTGCCCAGCATCTCACGCAAGACAAGCTTTGCGAGCCGCTCCATGCCGGTCCTGGTGGGATGAGAGCCGTCGATGGCATCATAGGGCAGGTGATAGGCATACAGATCGATGAGCCTGCCGCCCTCCAGCACTGCCGTGCGGCGGATGATATCGTTATATACCTCGATGGAGATACCGCCTACGCTCTCCGGAAACGCAAAGGCCGGATCGGTACTCATATAAGTGGAGCAGAGTGTGCAGCACCAGAGCTCGGCATCCGGATAATTGACCCGCAGCTTTTGCAGCATTCGCCGGTAGGCCGTCTCGAACACAGAATACCACTCGTCGGACACTCCGCTGTCCTCCATGGGCCGGACGGCGTTCGCCCAGTCATTGGTGCCGAGATAGACCAAAATCACATCCGGCCGGACACCCCGCATATGCAGATGGCTGGTCCGCTGATCGCTGCACCCGGAGGGGAACAGCTCATGCTGCCCCGGCAGCTTTGTCACCCGACTGCCGGACCAGGAGTCATTGACCAGCAGTTCACCGCCGAAGAAGTCGATGACCTGCCCCCACCATGTATCCGCCATGGTATAGACCCCCGTCTGGCTGCAGACGTCGCCTTTGTAGAAGACGCTGTGATCCGGCGGATTATAGTTTTCCAGTGTGCTGACAGAGTCTCCCAAGACGGAAAATTGTTTGCCTCGATAGAGGTTTGTCGTTTTCCACTGGGAAAGCTCCTCCTGCCGTATTTTCTCCGGGGTAGGCGCATCGTCCACCAGCCACATGGGGCCGGAAAAGCGGAGCTTGGCAGCCTCGGTAGAGAGACCGTCAAAGGCGAGCTGGAAGGCCATCAGGTTCGGACACGGCTTAAAGGGATCGTTGCCGTTGCTGCTTTTGATGGCAAAGACGATATCTGTGAAGCAGGTATCGTAGTGCTCCTCCAGCAGAACATCCCGAAAGGCCTGCGCCACGATCTCCGGCGGATTCTTGAAGGCTCCGCAGCCGAAGGCACCTAAGATCAGCACCCGAATGTCGTTATCTATGGCGGCATTGAAGATGTTGCGGATACGGGAACGGAACAGATCCCCCAGCACGGCGGAATTCGTATGCGGCAGCATGAATAGGATGGGTGCAGCGCAGGTGATCACATCCACACGAAACCACTGGTTCCGCTCCTTCAGGCTCAGATCCTCGTTTTTGAATACGGTCACACCCTTGGTGTAGATCAGGCGGTCGGAGTAGAGATACCGGCCGTGCTCATAGTGATACTGATAGAAGTCATCATATACGCCGGGTGTATTGGCCAGACACGGATAGAGATTGCTGCAGCGGCAGAGGCACTCCTCCTGCGCCGTGGCACCGTTTTTCACGCCACCGCCGGGGACCTCCGGATTGGCAAAGTTCAGCACAGCCACGCCGTATTGATTCCCGAAGCGGGCAGCCGCCGCAAAGGTGGTGGTATCCTCCACCGTGATGCGCCGCTCATACCGGGGCATGAGCGGCTGTTGGGCCCTGAAATCCTCACGGTAGACCTTGGTTCCCTCCATGGCCTGACGGGTAGCGTCCCGCAGTGCTCCGCTTTCGCAGCGGCGCAGCGTGTCCTCAAAGTGCTCGATCAAATTCTCTGGCATTTTTCTTCCTCCTTATCATCCGAAACCATCAAAGCCTCCGGCTGGGGCCGGAGGCTTTGATGTCGGCTTATGCCGGGTCAGGTCTTACTTCTCTTTGTCGTTCTTCTTTTTCTTGCCGGCGGCCAGAGCGATCACCACACCGGCGATCACTACCACAGCGGCAATGGAGCCGAAGAACAGCGGCTTATTGTTGTAGTAGCGCACGAACAGGTTCGTGGTGACGTAGAAGTTGGTGATCTCCTCCGTCTGCTCGTTGCCGGCGGCGTCGGTGCAGACGATCTTCACCTGATGCGCTCCGGTGGAATCGCCCGGAATATCGAAGGTGAACTCGCCCTGGTCCGCCACGATGGCGGCGATCTCTTCTGCTGTCCACGTCTTGTAGGCCTTGCTGTAATCGTCCAGATACACCACCACGGACTGAAGCAGCAGGTTATCTCCGGCGGACAGGCTCACCGTGAGGTTCTCCAGAGGATAGGTGGTATCGCTCTCCAGATTGGTCACGACCATGTTGGGCTTGGTCTTATCCACGCCGAAGCCGATCTCCTGCTTCTTGGTGTCCAGCGTGTTTTCCGCTATGTTGCCCGCAGCATCCTCGGAGTAGAAGGTCAGGCGATAGACGCCGTCATCGGCAAAGTTCTTGGCCAGCACGGTGTAGATGTACTCATACCACTGACCATTGCCGCCCCGCACCTCGATGCGGTAGTCCGTACCCTCCTGCAGGATGATGGTCTGATTGTTCTTGAAGAGCGTGATGCGGATGTTCTGGAGGGCGTCGGGGTTGGTCTCCGTCACCACCACATCCTGCGGCGTCTGGACGTAGGAGCCGTTGAGCTGCTCCGTGGCGGCGCTGAGGGCATAGGTGGAGCCGAAGCGGTTGACGGAGAACAAAATGGTCTTTTCCGTGGTGTTGCCCGCCTTATCCGTCAGGGTGGCCGCCAGCGTGTAGATATCGTCTACTTCCTTCTCCTTGGCGAAATTCTTGAAGGTAAAGACCTTGCCGTTGTGCTGGTCGGCATAGGAGCCGTCCAGCGCAACGCCCTTGCGCATGGCGCCGGTGAGGGTGATGCTCACCTGTGCATCATCGTAGTTGGTATCGGAATAGGACACTACCGGGATGATGTCGCCGTTGTTGGCGGAGCGGTCGGCTACGCCGGTGATCTCCAGCGTGGGAGCCGTCGTATCCACATAGAAGGTCTGCTCCGTGAAGTCGGCGGAGGTGTTGCCCGCCTTATCCGTCACGTCGATGTCGAAGGTGTACAGGCCGTCACGCTGATAGGCGATGGTGGCCGTATGGCGGTCGCCGCTGGAGGTCCAGCCGCTGACCGTGGGCAGGGCGATATCTGCGCCGTCGTCGGTGGCCCGGAGGGTGATGTTCACCCGGCTGGCGTCGAAGTTGTGCTCCGTGACAACAACGGTGGCCGTGCGGTTTGCGTTGTAGTAGTTTCCGTTCAAGGCGGAGTTGTTGTCATAGGTGACGCTGATGGTGGGGCGGGTCTTATCGATGGTGAAGGCCGTCGGAGCGACGGTACCGTCGGCATAGTGCACCGGCTCGTTGGGGTTGCCCGCCTTATCCGTCACGTCGATGTCGAAGGTGTAGTCCCCCTCGGCGGTGTATTCGATGGTGGCCGTATGGAGGTCGCCGCTGGAGGTCCAGCCGCTGACCGTGGGCAACGCAATATCTGCGCCGTCATTGGTGGCCCGGAGGGTGATGTTCACCAGGCTGTCGTCGAAGTTGCGCTCTTTCACCGTGACGTTGGCCCGGCGGCTCTCCCGGAAGAAGGTGCCGCTGTCCGCCGCATTGTTGTCATATTCGATATTGATGATAGGCTTCGTGATATCGATCTTGATGGAATACTCCATGGACGTGACATTGCCTGCGTTGTCCTCGGCGGTCAGCAGGATGTGGACATCGTTGCTGTTGTTCTTCTTTGCATCCACAGTAAAGCGCATTTTCTCCTTGGACTGGCAGGGGGGGACTTTGCCGTCCCAGCTATAGAGCACGCCCCGCTGGGTCACATCTTCCTCGTTATAGACCGTCCCGTTATAGACCGTATAGGTCACCTGCTTCAGGCCGGAATACACGCCGTTTTCCACGGGATCGTTTGCCGACACCACCACCGGCACATCGCCGTTATAAATCTTGTTGTTGGTCAGGCCGGACTCCTTTACGATTTCCGGGGCCGTAAACTCCTCGTGAGGTCTCTCGTTGTCCACCACCAGACCGTTGGTGCTGAGGTAGGTGACATGGCCGGCCATATCCGTGATCTTCAGATAGACCACAAGCTGCTGGTTGGGTGTAAATTCCGTGGTTTTGCCTATATCGGTCCACTTCTGCTGCGCCAGCTCCTTGACTGTCAGCGCCTTCTTCCCTTCACTGTCGGTCTGGAATTTCTGGACAAAGTATTCCTTGCTCTTGATGGGAGAGGTCTCGTCCCATTCGTTATGGGTAATGACGATCTTATCATTGGCCCAAACGCCAAAGGTCAGGTTCTCGCTGCCGATCAGCGCTGTCCATACAGGGGAAGAAGTGGGGTCCTTTCCTCCCACCACATAGGTGTTGGCGGTGATGGTACCGGTGGGGGCTTTCGTATCCACGGTGAAGCAGTAGGGGGTCTCACCAATGGTGGTGGCGTTTACGCTCTTCTTCTGGTCCTTGTCAGCAAGGGCGGACAGACCGGCCTTGTTGGTGTAGGAGATGGACCAGATGTAATTGGCATCCTCAGAGAAGGTCACTTCACAGAAAGCTTTATCCGGGTCAGGAAGCTTCGTCTCCGGGTCAACAGCATTACTCCAATCGGTAATCTTGACCTTGCTGCGCACGTCGTTGCCCACTGTATCCTTGATATCGAACGTGACCGCATCGAGATCCAGTGTGCTGGCTCTGTCGGTGATGGTCACAGTGGCGGTGCGGGCAGCTTTGTAGTAGCCACGCTCAGTGCCGTTCTCCTCCACCACATTGACAGGTTTTTCCTTGACAGGTTTTCCCTTTCCGAACTCGATCTCGATGGTAGGAGACGTAGAGTTGATCTTCACTGCCTTCTCCTCTGGCTTGGACACATTGCCGGCCCGGTCAGTGACCTGCACATAGATCACAACGTTGTCGCTGTTGTTCTTCCCGGCATCCACGGTGAAGGAGAGCTCCTTCAGCTCCTGCAGGATATCGCCGCCCTTCGTGTAGGTATAGAGCATCTCCCGCTGGGTCTCGGTCCCCTGCTCCGTCTCGGTGCGGTCCTTTACCACCCAATACTCCACGGACTGGATGCCGGAGTAGTCGTCCGGGTCGTTGATGCCATTCACCGTGGCGGTGAAGTTCTTGTTGTAGTAGCCGTTGGTGTTGGCCGCCTCGAGCGCCAGCCCCAGCTTGGGGGCCTTCTTATCCACGACGATCTTCAGGCCCTCCAGCTTCTTGTCTGCCAGCTGTGCCACACGGATCTCCGTCTCGCCGTAGAACACCCGGATGGCCTGAATGGTCTTGGTTTCCTGAATGGCCGCCGGCTGCGTAAAGGAGGCGGTCTTCGCATCGTAGCCGCCGGAGGTCGTTCCGTCGGCAAAAATCAGCTGGATGCCCTTGATCCCGGTCTCGCTGCCAGTCTCATCGGCGGCAGCAGAAAACTGGACCGCTGCATTGTTTGCAAAGACGAAGGTGGCGCCATCCCGGCGGATGGCATTGTCGGAGTTCCAAGTGATGCCATCCAGCGCAGTGAGGTCACTGGTGTTGATCTGGGGGCACGCCGTAAAGGTGACGGTCACCTTCGTATCCCGTTGGACTTCCGTCAGAAGCAGCTTATACGACTTCTCCGCCGCTCTTCTCACGTTGGCCTTCACATCGGCTTCGTCTACCGTGATGGTGTCGATGATATAGCCGTCCTTCGGCGTGATGGTGAGGTCGACGCTGCCGTTATAGTTCACCTTCTCCGGACCCTCCACCTTCACCTCGCCTTGCTCGCCGGAGATCACCGTGATGGTCTGCAGCGTGGGAGCAAAGGTGATCTTGATGGTGTGGGGCGCAGTAATGTTCTTGATATCCCGTGTGAAGGGAGTATCCTTTACATATCGATTGTCATCAAAGCTTTCCGCTTTGCCGTCGATCTCCACCTCGCTGACACGGTAGTTTTCGTTGGGAGTGGCCTTTATCGTCAGGGTGCCGCCCTGCTTCACGAGGACTGCTTCCACCTCGCCGCCCTGCGCTGCGGGGTCGGTTTCCACCGTTCCGTGCTGGCTGTCGTAGGTGACGGTAACGGTGTACACTCTTATGAACTTCACGGCGATCGTCGTGTCCTTATCCACCGTCAGCTTCTTTGTAAAGCTGGCAGTATCTGCAATATCCTCCTGCGTACCGTCGATGGCGATGGATTCGATCTGATAGTCATCGTCCGCCGCAACAGACAGCTCGACCTCAGTCCCCTCTTTGTAGGTCTTTTCCGTGACCGCTTCGCCGTCCAGCAGCACATTGCCGCCCTTGTCGGCGGTGACAGTGACGGTGTACTCCTGCACGAAGGTCACGCTGACGGTGATATCCTCGTCGGCGGTCAGCGTCTCCTGAAACGTCTCGCCCTTCTTCACTGTCCGGGGCTCACCCTTCACCGTAAGCTCCTGAATATAGGCGCCCTTGGCCGGGATCAGCTCCAGCTTCACATCGCCGCCCTTCTCCACGGTGGACGTCTCCGTCTCCTGATCGTTGATCCGGACTAATCCGTTGCCGGTCTTGGTGACCGTCACATTCACGGTATCAGGGGTCTTGACCGTCAGCTTCACATCCACATTGCCGGTCACATCCGTGACAGCGACACGGTCGAAAACGGTGTCATAACCCTCCGCCGATACGGTATAGGCCAATGTGACCGCCTTGCCGTCTGCGATGTCCTGTGCATAGTCGGTCATCTCCTGAATGACCGCCTCGCCGTCGGTGGTGGTCACGGTGTTCCTGGCACCTTCCGTGCCATCCACCTCGATGGTATAATCCACCGATGCGCCGTCCAGCTTGGCATCCTCGTCGCCGCCTGTCACGCAGATGGTAAAGGCATCCGCATGGGTCGCCGTGCTTGCAAACGCAGAGACCGGCACAAGACTGACGGTCATGAGGAAGGCAAGGACGGCAGACAGAATGCGTTTTTTCATTCTAACTTCGTTCATCTCTCACTGCTCCTTACTGTTGAGGTGTTTCTTGGTGTCTTATTTTGTCATCCGCTAGACGGATGATAAAAACTACTCGATGATCTCAGAGCTGGCGCTAAAGCCCATCTCCACATCCGTATGGAATGCGCGCTTCTCCTCCGACTTCGGGGCGGCAGGCTCTCGCTCCGCTTCCGACAGGACCGTTGTGGCGCCCACCTCCTCCGGCTGCTGCAGAACCGTCGTCTCCGCCGCAGTCTCGGTGAGCACGGTGGTAGCCTCTGCCGCCGCTGTCAGCTCCATGGTGGAGAGTTTCTCCGTACCCGGAGAGCCGCCCATTCCCGCCATTTGTGGCTCCAGTCTGCCGGAGGGCGATATCTTCGCCGTGAGCTTGCCACGGGCAGCATTTACGGGGCTGGGCTTATATGCCTTATTGCCGCTGGCCTCGTTCTGGGCCCGGATATCCCGGATGGCCTTGCGGGCCGTAGCTCCTGTTACGTCACCGATGACGCTGCGGATATCCAGCAGGAAGAAAATCGCAATGGCCGCCAGTAGGAAAATACCCGCCAACACATAGGCCACCGTCGAGAGCATTTGCAGCGTTTCAACCGTCATGCCTGCTCCCCTCCCTTCGTGGCATATGCCGTCTCAATGGCCTTTTTCGTATCCGCCAGCAGCGAAACGGTGGCCTCCTTCTTATGCTCCGTGGTGTCGGCAGTGGCAGAGATGCCTGTCACCGTTCGCTCCACCTGATCATACATCTGCATCATATCCGCCTGGCTGATGCCGTCACCCTTAAACTTGGTGGCATACTGCTGGAGCGCACTGCGGGAGAGCTCCAGCAGCTCCAGCCGCACGATCTCGCTCTCATTTTCATCGGTGGCCACCGTATCCAGCAGCTCACGAATGTTGTCAAAGAAGGGCTTATACTTTCCCTTATCGCTGGCCTCGGTGATATCGGTGGTGATATCCCGGTAGAACGAGCCGATGTTCACATAGACCCTCGCCATATTCAGGTTTGCATAGCCCTCCGGGGCGTTGTCCAGCACGTCCTGGAACCACTCCACGGCGCTCTTGGCCCGTGTGACCTGATTGTCAGTCCCGTCGCCGTAATCGTAATAATACCAGTAGAGCTTTCCGGTCTCGAAGCAGATCTCCGTATAGTTGGCGGGATCCGCCTGCAGCGCCGCTTTGTTGCTCTTGATGTACTTGGTCAGCTGATTGGCCTCCTCCACGGAGAACCGGGAGTCGTTATTCTTGTAGGTCTGGATCAGCGCCAGATAGGCATCCTTTTCCCCGGCCTTATCGGGAACGGCGATGGCCTCGCCATAGAGTGCCACCTTCTCCCCGTAATCCGCCGTCTTGGACGCCTCATACAGGATATCCCGATAGGTATCCGTGGCCTGTTGGGCCGCCACATGGCTCAGTGCAAAGCCCGCCACGGCGAATACCACTGCAAGGGCCGTCGGGACAATGAATTTTGCCAGCTTGCGCTTCTGCTTCTTCTTGTAGTCCTCGTCGATCTCCTTGTAGTGGTCCAGCGCATACATCAGCTCCGCCGCTGACTGGTAGCGGTCCTCCGGGTTGCGCTGGGTACACTTCAGGATGATGCGCTCCAGACCGCCGGAGAGACTGGGGTTGATCTCCCGGATGGGCTTCATCTCATAGGGCGGTTCGCTGGGGTTGCAGCCGGTGACCAAATGGTACAGCGTAGCACCCAGACAGTAGATATCCGTGCGGGCATCCGTCTGACCCATGCCACCGAACTGCTCCGGGGCCGCATAGCCCACAGTGCCGAGACAGGTGGTATCCGCAAGATTCTTCTCCTTGAACTCTCTGGCCGTGCCGAAGTCGATGAGGGTCACGTTGCCATCCGGCTTGAGCATGATATTGGCGGGCTTCATGTCCCGGTAAATGATGGGCGGCTGCCGGGAGTGGAGGTACCCCAACACATCGCACAACTGCTTGGCCCACTCAATGACGTACTCCTGCGGCTGGGCGCCGTACTCCTCCAGTGCCTTGTTCAGGGAATTGCCCTGCACGTAGTCCATGATGATGAGGAACGTATCCTCCGTATCAATCACGTCGATGATACTCGGCAGACTCGGGTGGCTCAGCTTCTTGAGGATACTCGTCTCCGCCACCAGACCCTGCTTCACGGCTTCAAAATTCAGTACACCGTCCTTGCGGACCTCCTTCACTGCCCAGGTCTTGTTCGCCTTCTCATTGATGGCCATATATACGACGCCCATTGACCCTTGTCCGACCTTGTTGAGGATCTTATATTTTCCGTCAATGAGGGATCCTATCTCCAGCATCCCGTTCCCTCCATATTTCAAAATGTTCTGATGGTCACCACCGAAATGTTGTCACGCTCCCGGCGCTGCTTGTTCAGCTCGATCAGCGCCTCCATATTGCGCTGCATCCCATCGGCATCGGTCATCACCGTCGGGTTCAGATAGGCATATATCTCCCCCTCCGTGATCTCGTGGCGGAATCCGTCGCTGCACAGCATATAGGTGGCATTCAGCGCCGTATCACCAAAAAACATATCCGGATAGACCTCGTCGGATGCACCCACGCATTGCAGCAGCACACTGCGCCGGGGATCGGTCTCCGCCTCGACCTGCGTCAGGTTCCCCAGCTCCACCTCTCTGGCCACCACGGTCTGGTCCTTGGTCAAAAGGACCACATGGTCGCCTATCTCGTAGGCACGGGTATCACCGACGTTGATGATATAGTACCGCTGCTCCGTCAGGAGCAGTGCCGTCACCGTGGTGCCAAGGCCACTGGCAAGGCCGCACCGCTTTCCGTACAGCTTGATCTTCTCGTTGTACTCGGTGGCGATGCCCACCCAGTCCGCCCGGATGGCCGAATCGGTCAAGCCGCTTTCGCACAGATCGGGAAGCCGCTGCTCCGCCCACTTGCAGAATGCATTGACCACGGATGCACTGGCTACCTCGCCCTTGTCCAGACCACCCATTCCGTCGCAGACCACGGCAAAGGCCATCCGGCCCAGCGGCGTCGTCACCACACGGGCGTTAAAGCTATCCTGATTGGTAGCCTTGGTGGTCCCGATATCTGTGGCTGTGGAGATGATGAAATTCATTGCTATACATCCTCTCTTGGCAAAAATAGCGCATCTCAGCGAAGCTTAAATTCAAAGTCCTCGTTGCCGAGACGGATCTTGGTTCCCTGCTGGATTGGCACCTCCGTGTTGGGCTGGATCATTTTGCCGTCCACGTAGGTGTGATTGGTGGAATTGGTATCCACGATGAAGTATGTATTCTCACGGGTGATGATGGTGGCGTGGCTTCTGCTGATGGCCGGATTGTCCCCAATGAAGTAGTCCACATAGCTCCGCTCCTTCCCGATGCGGAACTGGGGCTTATTGACGGCGATCTCCTCGTGGTTTCTGCTGCGGATCAGGTATGGCGCAATGCGCCGGGACTGCTGGGAGGCATTGTTGAGCACCGTGGTCTCCCCGACCCGGCCGCCGCCGTTGAGGATCGTTGTATTGCCGAAATCCATTTTTTCACCGGTCTGCACCATCGGGATCGTCTGAACCGGCGGCTGGACCGGTATCTGCACCGGCTGGACTGCAGCAGGCTGCTGCACGACCGGGGTCACAGGTATCTGTGGCTTGGGCTGCGGAGGTGTCTGTATCACCGGCTGCACGGCCGGGGCCGACTGTCCGGGGATCGCAAAGCTCGGTGCGCTGCCTTTTTGCTCCACACCCGGAACCGCAAAGCTCTGGCTTTTTGCCGACTGATTGGCGGGCCTTTCGGTCTTTGCGGGCTTGCTTGGTTTAGAGACCGCCTGCTTGGGCTTACCCTTCTGCGCCGCCTTCTGCTGATCGTACAGGGCCTTATTCTCCTTACTGTAATGGGTCAGCAGGTGCAGCAGCGACATTTCCTCCTTCGGGGACTCCTGCGTCTGCTGCTGCGGCGGCTGAGGTACAGCGGGCGGTACGGCCGGTGTGATGATCGGCTGTGCGGGCGGTACATGGACGGGAGCAGTCTTTTGTACAGGAGGGACCGCAGGCGCACCTACAGAGGGCTGCCCATTGGGTATCTTCTTCACCTCCACCGTCACTGTGGGCGCCGAAGGCTCATTGCGCAAATCATCCAGCAGCTTTTTGAAGCCCGGCAGAGAGAATACCGACGAGCTGTTCAGGAAGTTCAGGATCTTCGCCACATGGTCCGAGTCCTCCGCGGGGTCCGTCTGCGCATTGACCACGACACTTTTGAAGAAGGCACCCAGATCCGGCTCCTTCCCCTCTGCACTGGCGATGGGCAGGCAGATCAGTGCAGCGGCACAGGTCGTGACATCTGCAAAGATGTACTCCGGGTCCAGCACGATGCTGGACGTGTCGATCATATAATCCTCCGCCGACAGAAAGCCCTCCGTGATCCCGTTGAAAACGCCCAGCAGCCGCTTACGGTTCACAACGCCGCCGAAAAACTGCTGCATGGACACCTTGGAGGAAACATTGTACTTAATATACCTCTTCTCATCCATCTGCGTAAACAGGGCTCTGGTGAGTCCCGGTATGCTGTTATTGGTGAGCATCCCCAGGCTCAACGTGTCGATGGAGTCCCCCTCTTTTATCTCATAGACAAGATAGGTATTTGCCCCTTGATTTTCGTAAGAAAAATCCATGATGATCCACCTCAACTGTCGTATTCGCACAGGACCAGAAAGCTCCATGCGGCAACGCTCTTCACACAGGCTGCTCCGTCCGGGGAGAAAACGCCTGCGTCAAAATACTTCTCCTCTACCACCAGCTCACCGTCGGTGTTGATATAGCCCCACCGATCATTTTCCTCTACCGGGGCTAAGCCCAGCGAGAAGGATCTGGCGTTTTCATATTGCGGCTGGATGACCAACTCGCCCTTGGCATCCGCAAAGCCCCATTGCGAACCCACCTTCACCGCCGCATAGCCGTCGTTGGCTGCGACCATTGCCGCACCGTCATAGGTGGCACCGATCTGCTTGCCGTCGTGATCCACGAAGAAGTACTTATCTCCGGTACGGACCGTAATACGGTCAAACATGGAGCAGTAGCCGTAGGAGTCCACCAGGATCTCATCATAGGTAAAATCCGTGATGTTTTTCAGCTTGCAGTTTATCAGGGCCCATTTATCGCCCTTTTTCACCGCCGCTACACCATTGGCAAAGGCGCCGGCGTAGTCAAGTTCAAACATCTGCTCATGAAATTCCGTGTCGATGTAGCCGTACTTGCCGTCCCGCTGAGCCGGAGCCAAACCGTCGCCAAAGGAACCCAAATACTGATAGGTATTGTCGCCTACCAGCTTCTTGTTGCCCTTGACGTCGATATAGTAGTACGATCCCTCCAGACAGCAGGGGATCACGCCGGTATCCTTGTCATAGGCCCCCAGGTACTCATAGGTACACTTGATCTTTCTGGTCCCGTCCTTGGCGGCCATCCCGTACCGGCCCTCCTCGGACACCGTCACATAGTTGCGGTCCGGCTGGACGTGCCAGTCTCCTACCGTCTCGTAGGAGGAGTACTTCTCGATGCACGTGGTAGACAGCTTCTTGGAAAGCGCCTGAATATCCTCGTTGTCCTTGACCTTAGCGGCGCTCTTTACCACCTCCATGGCCTCGCTGTAATCCGCCTTCTCCATGTAATAATCTGCTTTTTTCAGATAGGCCTGCGGATCCTTGGGAGCCAGCTCAATGGCCTTGTCGCAGCAAGCAAGAAAGCCCTTATAATCCCCCACCTGATAGTACATATCCGCCAGCTTCATGGTGATATCGTAGCTGCCGCTATTCAGCTCCAGAGCCTTTTCGTAGCTCTCCAGCGCATCGATGTAGATGCCCTTCTCCTCGTACCTTTGCCCCTGCTCCAGATATTTTCTATATGCACTGCTGCTATCGATCTGATTTTTCAGAAGCCCCAGCCACGCCAGTGCCGTGAATGCGAGCAGGCCGATCAGTACCAGCTTTGCAGTTCCCTTCTTCATCCGCCGTTATCCTCCTATCAGCATAAACGCATATTCTATCGCCACTCCGGCGAACGCAAAGGGCGCCATGGGGACCGAGTCCCGCAGCTTGACCTTTTTCATCAGCAGCAAAACGATCCCGACAACGGCTGACACCACAAACGTATAGAACAGTGTCGCAATAATCTCCATACTGCCCACATATGCACCGATGGTGATGAACAGCTTCACATCGCCCATGCCCACACCCTTCCGGGAGAGGAGCATCGCCACCGCCAAGATCACGCCGCCGATGCCGGCGCCAATCAGCGGATAGAGCAGGATGCTGCGCCAGTACTCCGGATCGGAGATCAGATTGCAGCCCAGAAAGGCCACTCTGGCGATCAGCAGGACGCAAATCAGGAAATTGGGGATCAGCCGTTCCCGGTAGTCGATATAGGCCAAGAGATACAGGCCCCACAGAAGGGTCGTCCACCGCATCAGCACCGGAAGCTTCAGCAGCTCATTTCGCAGGGAGTATTGGATACTCAGCGTCACAAACAGCAGCAGGACCGCTGCGGTAATGGCCAGAAGCACCCAATGCGCCTTGAACGCCGTCCGGGTCAGCGCCCCTTTTTCAATGCTGTAACGCTTCTTCACATACAGGAGTGAGGCAACGAGCAGCAAAAGCGTATAAATCGTTATGATGATGCCGCAGACCATGCTTAACCTCCCAATGCCTTGTCTCTGTATGTGATATTGACCTTGACACCGGTCTCCTGCTCGATCTCATTGGCGATCTCCTGCAGCAGCGAGGCAAACTCCGTCGCCTCCTCCGGCACCACTATAATCAGGACCTTCTCCCGGTGCATGGTCTTTTCCAGCGCCGTCTGGCAGTCCGTGCCGTCCGACATCTCGATGCTCTCGCTGATGCTGTCCACCGCACGGTTCAGTGCATTGGCGTAGGCCTTCAGCGCCGCCTTGATCTTCTCCCGCTTCAGGATGTAGTCGCTGGCCTTGGTGCCGTCGCCGGAGCGCACATAATCCGAGTAGGAGGCGGCAAACACGTTCATGGAGTGGACCGCCGTAAAGGTGTTGCTGTCCTGATCATAGAGATCCACGCCCACGCCGTTCTTTACACCCTGATGGGGGTTCTCCCCCTGCAGCTCACTGACGTAGTCCTTGCCACGCTCCATGTCGCTCTTCTGCCACGCCGACGTTTTCGAAGCCACGTCGCTGAGCTTCACGCCCTCGGTGTCCGCCAGCCATGCCGCCGTGCTGGCCGTCTGCTTGACGATCAGCTTCTGGTCGAAGATGCCGAAGCCCTTCACGTCGATCTCGTACACCAGCACCACATTGATGGTCCGCTGGTCCATCAGGAATGTGGACAGGCTGAAGTCCAGTCCGTCCAATCCGTTGACCACGCCCATTTTCTCCAGCACCGCCGAAGCGTCATCCTGCTGGGTGATGTACTTGGGCAGGAGCGCCTTGCACAGCGGCTGGGCGATGACCCGGCTCACCAGAGCGGAGCCGCCCTTCTGCGCCACCACCTGTGCCAGCGCCGTGATGGCACCCTTGGGGTCGCTCATCAGCGGGGCAAAGCTGTTGTACACATTCTGTGCCGAAGCGGTGATGGATTTGAAATCATCGCCGCTCATGCCGCTGAGCATATCGCTCAGGCCCTCGGAGTTCAGGGGCACGCCGTTGCCGCCGGTGGAGCTGCTGAGCACGTCGGAGAAGTCGTACATGGACTGCACCGCCTCGTCGATGCTGTCCACCGTGGCCTCGGCGGAGTCCTTGGGATGCACCAGCAGGTTGGCCCGGCTGGCGATGTATGTATACTTGGAGATCTCCTTGGCCGCCTGGTCGATGGCATACTGGGTGGTACTCTCGATCTTTGCAACGGTGGCCAGCGAAACGATGGTCACAAAGGCAAACATGAAGATCGACAGCGACAGGATGGCCTCTACGGTAAACGAGCCCTTTTCCCCTTTGTCTTTCACAGTCTCACCCTCTCATGGTTTCTTAATTACGCCGCCTTTTTGAGATTCTCGATCAGCGTGTCCATGGCAGCATCCAGTGCAGCATAGCTGGCAGAGGAATCGTCCTTGGGAACGCCAACACAGAAACGGACAACATTTTCATCGGTCACATAATAGAATGCGATGAACTGGCGATTCATTGTTCCTTCACCAGTCTGGTCACCCTCCATGGTGCCGCTGACCTTCAGGATGGTCTCGCCATAATCGTTCTCGATTTTGCTACTGGTGCTGTTGGTTTGCTCGCTAGGTTGAAATCTAAATGCCGCACGCATCGTACTTCTTACGTGTTTAAACGCTGAATCTGTCACATTATCCCAAGTATCAAAATCAATATCATCAAAACAGTAAATAACAAGGGAGTACTCTTCCGTTTCAGCAATAAGGCCGTCAGTAACCGTTCTTTCATCTACATCTCCATCAAAGGTAAAGCTATAGCCAAGCACTTCCTCTACTCGGTGCTCCATATCCTTTGCGGGATCATCCTTAGACGGTTCATCCGTCTGATTCTGATCATTGTCCGGCTGGGGATCCGTGTTCCCTCCATTGGAGCCGCAGGCCGCCAAGGTCAGCAGCATCAGGGCCGCCAAAATAAAAGCTAAAAATCTTTTCATAAATTCCTCCTGTTTAATAGCCTAATACACTGGAATACTTGAGCTTCTGATATCCGGTGCCGATCCTGCTGAAATCCAGCTCATAGGACGTCTCGTCGTCTACATTCACGGTAGTCACCGGGACCTGGAAAAAGGTGGTGCGAACGGATACCTCCGCCGTAGCCGTGACCACGGTAAAGGCCTTGGTGACATCAAAGCCCCTGCTCTGCTGCTGGACATTGGCCTGAATCAACTGGGCCGTCCGGGTCAGCATGGCGTTCTTGCTGCCGTCTCCCATCAGCAGGTGGATCATGATAAAGGTCTTGACGTACTCCTTGTAGTTCATGGTGAGGCCGCTGGCCGCCGCCGTACTGCCGGAGGAACCAGCGGAATCCCCGGCGATCCCCGCCGTAAAGCTGCTGATCTCATCCTTGATCTTCTCTTTTGCCTGATTGCCGCCCTCGGTGATTTTCTCCTCCAGCGATACTTTAAATTTATCACCATATGCGTTGATTTTACTCCGAATAGCTTCGCTAATCTTCGTTTTGAGTCCTCCAATTAACCCACCGGTATTATCCGTTCCATATAGCATTTTATTGATTTCTTCAATGGCATTCCCATTCTTTGCAGCATTATACATCTCATATAGCTGCTCAGCGATATTCCCCACCTCATCAGATAGCAACTTATCAATGGCCAGATCCATGCACTCGTTTACCAGCCCTGAACCACTGTTCTTCAATCCCTTCAAGGTCTCCTCCACCTTGTTTATGATATCCGCCTGACTTAAGGTCTGCGAGGCTCCCGTGATCTGCAGAGCCAACTGTGAGATAGGACCGGCGATTGCACTCTGAACTTTCTCATAAACACCGTCGAGTGTGTCATCTACGTATCGTTCAGTTTCATCCACCCCAAAGTCCACAAGCTTCCCACTCGCATCCACAGCGGCATTTTCCAATCTGTCAAAGATGTCATACACTACTGCATTGGCAACATTTTGGATGAGATTGGTTGCTCCTTCTTTAATTTTATTTTTCAATCCATCATAGCCCAAAGCCCATGTGTTGGAAGTTTTATACAGTGCCACGTCCTTTCCCTCGTCGCAGAGGGCCTTGACGTCCACGAAGGACTCCGCCATGGCCCACGCCAGCAGGATCACCGTCTTTACGATGGGCACGCCGAAGCCCGTCCAGCCTGCGATGGCTGTGGCCGCCGTCAGCGCCGGCACGGTGGTATCGGTGCTGGTGAAGGCGTACACGGCGTTCAGGGCAAAGCGGATGCCGAAGATCATGGCACGGGTGCTCTGCAGGTTCTTCGTCACGCTGTCGTTGCCCCAGAGGATATATTCCGCCTCAGCCCCAAAGTAGGGGTTGTTGGTCATATCCTTGCCGTTCATGGCCTTGGCTACCAGATTGCCGTCACCATCCTTTTTCAAGGTGTCGGTGTAGCAGCTGAACATCTCCGTCATGTACTCCTGAAGGTACAGCTTGTCTCGCCCGGCCTCAGCAACCTGTCCCAGCAGCTTCAGCAGCTCGGATATCTTGGTGAGATTGTTCTTGTTGTTTTTGGCGGCCTCTTTGTCACTGCCGGAGTCTACCTTTTCTGCATGGAAGGTACTCTTGCCCTCTTCACCGCCTTCGTCGGAGCACAGCTGGTCGATGGCCTTGCGCACGCTCTCGTCCACAGAGGCGCTGATGGTGCCGGGGATGTCCGCCGGCAGGCCGGCCGTAGACTGCGTCGAATTGGCCCCGGAATTGCCGGCAGAGATCAGGTTCTTTTTCAGGCTCTCTGCACTATCCTTGCTGGTCTTATTCTTCTTTGCATTGGCAGAGGCGCAGACCCGGCACAGGTAGGCGTAGAACTGCTCCTCCTCCGTGACCTTCTTGGCGTTTCCGGGTGTCACGCTGCTGACGCTCTGGCCGGTATATTTGCTGTTCATGATCTGCGTCGCCTGGGACTCGATCTGCCCCAGCTCCGTGAAATCATTCTTGCCGATGGAGGAACTGAACTCGTCCTTATAATCTACTGAGCCATAGTCCTCCCGGCAGATGGGCTTGTCGTACAGCTTGATGCCCTCGACGACAGACTTGACGGAGTCAAAATGTTTCTTGTAGGTATCCACCAGCGCCCGCAGGCTGTTGATGGCATCCTTATTGATGTCCTTGGCGGCATTCTCATATTCGCCCTGCATGGAGGTCTTGACGTCGCCCTCCGAAAGGTTATCCACCTTATTGGCCCAGTTGGTCCGGGCCTCGTCCAACTCATCTACATTCTTCAGCACCGCCGCCAGCGCCGTGTCCGCCTTTTCCAGCGCACCGGTTATGGCACTGATGTCCTTGTCCCAAGCGTACAGCTTGGATGCAGCCGACCGGCCCTTCTCTGTGGCGTTTTCACCCCACAGCTCTGCCCAGCTTCCTCCCTCGCCAAGGAACATAGCGAGTTCTGTGTATGCCTCCGTTTTTTTATCAGGCACCTTCATTTCATCGGGAAGCTTCTCGGCATACATTCCGTACATCAGCGCATATGTAAAGCTGCTCTTTACATTTGGGAGCTCCTTGTAGATTTTTACATAGCCGATCTCTTTGCCCAAGTCTGTGGACTGTGTGATCTCCAGCTTGAGCATCTTTTCGTCATAGTTTATTCCAAAGTCAATCCCATAGTCTCCATTTTCCACCGGCACGACCTTGATGCCTCTCTCTGCCAGCTTCCCTTCAATATAGGCCATGGTATCCAGCTCTCTATTTGCTGCTTTCGACTTTTCATAGTAGGACTCCACCTCCTTGCGTGTTGCGGAATCCACCTTGAAGATTGCCCATTGGTCCTTCAAAATAATGACTTTCAGGGAATCAAGGCTGCTGGGCCTTTCATTGATAAGCGGCGGTACGTTCAGCTCCGAGCTGTTGTAGGCCACCAGATACTTCACCATGTCCGCCACATCTTTTTTCGCACTGTCGATATCCTGCGAAAGCTGATTGAGATACTCGTTGGAGGCAAACTTCGAATTACCGCCGATCAGATCATTGTATTCGTTGATGGCCTCATAGGCCTTCTTGCAGGCATCCTGGACTGTGTCCAGCTTCTGATCGTAATTCACCTTGGCTTCGATGGCCTTTGTCTGCTTAGAGGTCTCACCGATGCATCCCAGCTTGGTCAACAGGCCCTTGCCGATGTTGATGGGGCCCCGATACTTCATATAATCGACGATCTGGCGCTCCAGAACCTTGGGATTGCCGATGGCTGACGACTCCACGCCCTGCAGCGTGAACCGGTCCGCTTTCAAGTCAACGATGTTGTTGAACTCCATTTCATCCCCGGAAAAGGAGGAGAAGATGCTGTTGATAAACTCTCGTGTATAGGAGTCGCTGTCGTTGAGGATCCCGGTGTTGTCGATGGAGTTGGCAAAATATCGGGAGACGTTGTTCTGCAGCTCCTCCATGTTCTCCGAGACGGCGAAGATGCCGTACACATCGTACAAGATCTGGTCATACTCCGACAGAGCGGCATTCATAGCCAGATCACCGGCGCCGGACAGGGATGCCTTGGCCGCAGAGATCCTGGCTCCGTCCACGATCAGGCCCGCCACCGTCATCATGGGCAGCATGATCAGCGCCAGAAACAGGCTGATACTGCCCTTGGTTTTTTCAAAAAAGTCGATCATGCTGTCATAACCCCCACTTCGCCCGTGCATCCGTGAATTTCTGCTTGAAGATCGCCACCCGCTGACTCATGGTCTGGTTGCTGTCGCCGAACTTCAGATTCTCCCAGAGATAGGTCCCCAGATCATAGACCATATCCGTATTGCGGATAAACTCCGACGTGTCGTTGACCACCGCCACCGCCGTAACACTGATATCCAGCGACGACGTCAGCCCCAGCTGCCGGAGGAAGCCCGGTGCGCTCAGGTGCTTCACCACGTTCACCTTGATGGCTGGCGCCAGTGGGTCGGCGGAGGCGCTGATGGTGCAGTCCACATTGGTCCCAGCCAGAAATGAGTTCTCGGCAATGAGCTGCCGCAGGGCCTTTTCCATCGTCGTTTTATTCTCGCTCTTCAAAAAGCCCTTTCCCCAGTACCGATACGGGTCATGTACCTTCATGACCTCATTGATGATATCCTTGCCGGGCATATAGCCGTCGCTCCAGTCAAAATCCGTCTTTGTGGTGATCCCCGTGCCGGCGAAGAAGTTCTCATAGCCGGGCATCTGCCCCTCTCTGGCCGCTATCACGGCGATCTTCTGCGCCTCGGTATACATGGCGGTGCTTTGCAGCACATAGCTGCCCACATAGATCAGAAAGCCCAGCACAAACAGAACGATTGGAAAAATCAGAGTCATTTCGATGATCTGCGCCGAGCCGCTCTCACTATTCCACTTTTCCCGCAAAATGCCTTTCATTTCTCCACTCCTTCCGCTTCTTCGGGGCGCTATCCGTACACCGCATTTCTGCGGTGTACGGATAGATATACATCGACTTAGGAGTTCAACGTTTCTCCTTTGATTCGATCCATAAGGCTCTCAACAATTTCTGTTATTTGCTTTCTAAAAATTCCAGCCAGCGTCACGACCACAGCAATGATCAGAATGATGGCGATGATGTCGGCCGCACCTCTCTCCTCCTTGGCAAAGTCCTCCAGCAGACCCTTTGCACGGAAATAACCCCGCAACAACTTCATTTTCATTAAGTCGTTCCTCCTTATGTATTTTCTATTTATATTCAACAGAGCACCCTCTGCGGAACATCACAGCATATTGGAAAAAATCGGTACGATGATCATAAACAGGATGCCCACAAACATGATCATCAGGGGAATCATCAGCTTCGTTCCGGCCGTCTCGCCCTTGCGCTTGGCCCGGTGCTTCTTCTCCTCCCAGCTCTCCTCATTCATATAGCGCAGGCTCATGGTCAGCTCCGAGCCGCCCTTTTGGATGTTCTGTGACAGGATGGAGGCGAACTTCCGGATCTCCTTCACGGAGCAGCGCTGGGCAAAGTTGTGCAGAGCGTCCAGCTCCGAGACGCCGTTGTTCATCTCCTCGCTGGTCAGCTGCATCTCCTTATACATGGCCCGGTCGCAGGTATAGGCTACCTTGATCCACGCCTCACGGATCACCATGCCCGCATTCACCAGCAGCGTCAGCTTGGAGAGGATCTCCGGATAGTCGGAGAGTATCTCGTCGTGCTTCCTCTCCACGGCGCCGCTGACCTCCATATCCAGATAGACGATCAGCGCCGCAGCCGCAGCCACCGCCAGAATGGCAAAGGTCATGTCGTTGGTCATGGCCCCGATGAACAGACCTAACGGCGCAACCGTCAGCGCATAGGTGATCTGTCCGCCGACGATGCAGTTGTGGTAGTACTCGGCGTACTTCTCGCCGTAGATCTCAGCGATCTTCTTTTCCTTTTTTCGCCCGGCCTCCGTTTTTAGGTTCACCTTGAACATATCCATGAACCCGAAGCCGATGAAGAAGATCTCCGGGAGGAAAAACTGCTTTTTATCGATGGCGGCGATCATGACGTCGTACTGGCTGCTGTACCGGAGGTACAGCATGACCCATAGCACCACCAGCAGCGTTCCCGCTCCTGCCAAAGCGTAGGCAACAACAAAGCTCATTTCTCCACCCCTTTACACCTTGATATCCGTGATCTTCCGGCCCAGCTTATACGCAATGACAAACATGAAGATGGCGATCAGCTTCACCAGAACGTTCAGCGGCGTATTGGCCGTGATGGATGCCTGTCCCAGCGTCCCCATCATGGCGATGATGACAAAGGGCATGACGCACATGATGTTGATCTCATTCTTGTTGGCAGCCACGGTGGTCTGGATCTCCATCTCGATCTCGATCTTATCGCTGATGATATCCCGGCTGTCCACCACCACCTTCTTCAGGTTGCCGCCCAGCCGGTTGCAGACGGCGAAGGTCTCGGCAAAGCTGTTGATATCGTCGATGCCGCAGCGGGCGGACATATCCCGCAGCAGATCCTCGATGACGAAGTTATTGTGCAGTCCGCTGACGATGATGGCCATCTCCTTCACGATGGGAGCCTGCTCACCGTAGGCCAGCTTCAGGTCGCTGTAAGCATCCGTGAAGGCATCCGGGGTGTTTTTACCGGCAGAGAAGGAGTTGCTCAGCGAGTCCAGCATATCCCGGAATTGCAGCAGGATCGCCTTCCGGCGCCTTTCCTGCAGGTACCGCCGGTACACGGGGATGGCGTAGAAGCCCACCGCCGCACCGATCACAATGCTGGCAATGACAACGCCAAACATGATCTGCGCCGCCAGAAATCCCGCCGCGAAGCCGATCAGATACCCGATGATCTTCTCCCGTGGATCCATGATGTAGATGTTATAGTCCTCTCCGATACCGGTCAGGCCGGTCAGCGGGACATACTTTTCTTTTTTCTTGCTCTTCCCCATAAAATCACCTATATCGTTTCCTGAAATCCGGCCAGCCGCAGCTTGTGGTCGTTCTTCATTGCATATTCCGTCCGTTTCAGCCGACCGGACACCTTCGTCAGGGTGCTGTTCTCATCCTCCTCAAACACATAGAGCGGGTTGAGCACGATCCGGCCGTCCTCATAGCCCACCACCTCGGTGATCTCCATGGTTTTTCTGGATTTGTCACGCAGCCTGGAAAGATGTATAATGATATCTACCGCCGATGCGATCTGCTGGCGGATGGCCTCCAGCGGAAGGCCTGCCGCACCCTGAAGGACCATGGTCTCCAAGCGGCTCAGCATATCCTCGGTGGAGTTTGCATGGCCGGTGGAGAGTGAGCCGTCGTGGCCGGTGTTCATGGCCTGCAGCATATCCAGCGCCTCGCCGCCACGGACCTCACCCACGATGATGCGCTCCGGGCGCATACGCAGCGACGATTTGATCAGGTCCCGAATGGTGATCTGTCCTGCACCAGAGGCATTGGCGTTGCGAGTCTCCAGACTGACCAGATTCTCGATGCCCTCGATCTGCAGCTCCGCCGAGTCCTCGATGGTGATGACACGCTCATCCTTGGGGATATAGTTCGACAGCGCATTCAGAAAGGTGGTCTTGCCGGAGCCGGTACCTCCGCTGATGAAGATGTTATACTTGGCCTCCACCAGCATTTGCAGCTTGTCTGCGATCTCCTGCGTCAGCGACCCGTACTCAATGAGCTTGGCAATGGTCATAGGGGTCTTGGAGAACTTTCGGATGGTGACCGTGGGGCCGCACAGGGCAATGGGCGGCAGCACCACATTGACACGGGAGCCGTCGGGAAGCCGGGTGTCGCAGATAGGGTTGGCCTGATTGACCTCACGGCCCGCAAGGCCCACGATCCTCTGGATGATATCCTCCAGCTTCCGCTGGCTCTCGAACTGCTTGTCCAGCTTGAACAGCCGTCCATTCTGCTCGATGAATACGTTTTCAGGCCCGTTGATCATCACTTCCGTGATGGTGTCATCCTTGATGATGGAGTCCAGCAGGCCAAAGCCACGGATGGAGCTATACACCTGCTCCACGATGGAGACCCGCTGCTCGATGGAGCAGTACCCCGCTCCGATACGCTGCTCCACGATATCCTCGATCTGCTGCTGCAGCTCGCTGTCGCTGATCTGGCTGAGAGGCAGCTGCTCCGTCACATACCGTTTTACCTCGGCCGCAAATTGCTGTTCCTGCTCATAGTTCATCGTCTATACCGCCTTACTGGATCTTATCAAACAGTTCCTTGGGAGCCAGCTGCTCCAGAACCTGCGCCGTGGATGCGTGCTCATACCGTGGCGCACCGCCGATGCTCCGAAGCTCCGTGCCGGTCACGGCCGTGCCGGACTTGTTGCTGAATTTATTGTAGATCAATGCGATCCGTGCCGTCAGCGGCACCTCTGCGTTCTGCTCTAAGATTGCCAACGCCTGATAGGCCCGTGCCAGCTTCCGGTTGGATATCTCCGAGCCATCGCCGGTCCAGACGATGGCACCGGCCTGCCGCAAAATTTGAAGTGACGCCCGATCCATGCCAAATTCCAGATCAGCGATGACATACTCGTAGTTCCCGGACAGTCTGGCCTCGGAAATCAGCCGTCCGATCTCGTCGGCTCCCAGCTCCAGCATATCCAGCGCCACCTTGGACTGGGAATAGAAATACACACCTCTTGGGTCTTGCTTGACACAGCTCTCCATTTTCATGGAGAGGTTTGTTTTTTTACTCTTCAGCGCAAAAATAATGCCGCTCATGTCAAACTGCCCCTCCGCAGCGAAGAAGGCATCCGACGAGCCGAAGCGCTCAAAATTCAGATACAGCGTCCGCTTTCCACGGGCGGCATAGTGCAGGGCGCAGGCCGCCGCCATGGTGGAGCTGCCAACACCTCCGCAGGGAGACGTGAAAGCGATGACCTTGCAGGAATCATCCCCCAGCTTCAGCCCGGAGGCGCTCCCGGCGTACTCGGAATAGATGCTGAGGATCTGCCGGTAGATCAGGTCCGCCTTCTGGAATTTGCAGATGGCCCGCTGGTCGTTGACCGAGTCCACGTCCGCCGACTCCACAAAATAGGCCAGCTGACACCGCTTCGGCAGCGCACTGCTCTCCACGACAAAGGTATCGCTGGCCACCAGCACATCGATGCGGGACGGCTCCAGCGCCGCCATGGCGCTCTCCAGCTTGGTGAAGGAGTATATCTCCAGTTTGTCGGCGTACTTGATGTTGAACGCCGTCACAATCCGATTCAAATAATTCTGGTCACTGTCCAATAGCGCTAATTTGATCTTCATATTGTCCTCTCCGTATCGTCTTTTTCCAAAATACTCCTGATAGCCGACTTGATCAGCCGGATCTGGGGTTCGATATAGCTTGCCTCCCCGAAGATCATGTAGTCCGTCACCGTGGTGATGGCAAAATACACATAGGGAGCAATCTCCTGAAGCTCGCAGTGAAGCTCCGACGCAAAGCGTGCGGCATATTTTTCATATCTCTCTGCAAGGCGTCCCAGCACCGGGCGCAGCCGTTCTTCGTACCGGCTGCAGGCGCACACGCTGGCAAAGAACTTCATCATCGGCCGCAGCTCATCTGCCCGCAGCCGCAGCCGTTCCATCATCCGATCCGGCTCCCGGATATCCTGCAGGGCCGGGGCGATCAAATGCTCCTCCAGCCGCAGAGCCGCCTCCTCGGCACAGGTCACCACCACATCGTCCTTGTCCTTGAACCAATAGTAGATCCCTCCTGATTGCAGAGCCAGTGCTCTGCTCAGGTCTCTCACACTGGTCTCATACAGCCCCCGACGGATGAATGTCGCAAGGCAGACGTCAAGGATCTCCCGTTTCCGCTGGGCGTTTTCCATCGTTTACATTCCTTTTCCTGTTTCCGGAGTCCTTGTCCACGCAATCAAACGAACGTTTAGTGAGAGGGCAAAAATAAACCCTCATCTTGCGTAGAACGGTTGGTTCTTAACGCAAAACGGCCAAAAGATGGGCTTGAAACCGTCCTTTGGCCGTTTGTTATGCAGTCAGTATGATTCTACAAAAAGCTTTTCCAGCTGTTCCCGTTTCCGCTCCATGGAGGAGTGGACGTAGGTGTTCAGCGTGGTAGAAACGTTGGCATGGCCTAAAATCTCGCTCAGTGTCTTGACGTCCACTCCCAGTTCAATGCAACGGGTGGCAAAGGTATGGCGCAGAGCATGGTAGTTGATGGACGGCAGGCCACACTGATCCAGTACCCGATGAAACCGATATTCGTAGGTCCGTGGGCTCACAAACCCGCTCTTGTCGGAGATGACGTACTCCGAACGGCGTTTTTCATACAGGGGCAGGAGCACCGCCATCAGTTGTCGGGACAGGGGGATATCCCGTAGGGACGACTTGGTTTTCGGGGTGTCGATGATGAGTCTGGTGGCGGTTCCGCCATCGGTTCCCCTGACACGGGCCACGGTGGAGCGGACATGAAGAACGGCCTTCCGAAAGTCGATATCCTCCCACCGCAGGGCGCAGACCTCACTAATGCGAAGGCCCGTATGCAGTGAAATGAGGATCCCTGTGCCGGTGATGTCCGGCTTAGCCAGAAGGTACGTCTCCAGCCTCCGGAGGGCATCGGTGTCCAGGATCACCACCTCCTGTCGATTCGCCGCCGGTGTCTGGAGCGTGGTTTTCACGGGCGGACACAGGCCCTCCGCGGCGGCAAATTCCATAATGTCCAGCACCAGCAGCATCATGCTGCGGACATAGGAGGACGACAGGCCGCCGCTATGGTCCAGTCGCCCGCAGTGCAGCTTGGCATTCATAAAATCCGCCAGCAGCAGCGTGTTTATCTCCTCCAGCTGCCGAGCCCCCAACTCCGGCAGGATGTGGCTCCGCAGCAGATTTTCATATTTTACAGCGGTGCACCCTTGTAACGGGCCACATTTGTCCGGTGCCACAGGGTTGCCGCCGCCTGAAAGGTCACAGACGCAGGCTCCGGGGACTGGACAAGCTTCTGCCGACTTCGTACCTTTCGGGCGTTCTCCGCCTTTTGCCGGCAGCGAAGATGAACGTTTCTTCGTTTGCGTATGTACGCTCTCTTTTTCGACATGATGCAGCCCCTTTTCTCTGGTAGAGATTTCCATATTTTGGCATTTTTGGCAAATGCCGGAAATGTGAACGCTTCTGCCCGTTCTGTAAGTCAGAAAAATGACAATTTTATTAACGATCCGTGAACGTTTTTCATTGACAAGACACTCGCTCATCGCTATAATGTAGAAGAAAGCAAAATCTCGTCGATGTTAAGAACCAACCGTTCTACGCAAGATGAGGGTTCAAGGGGCCATTGTGCTCCTATTTTTTTGCTATGCCGAAGTATTCTCCCACCCGCTGCACCGGCCTTGCGGCGCAGATGCTGCCCACTGACAGCAAAAGTCCGGCACACAGAAGAACAAGACAAACCCCTCTCCCCTCCGGCCACAGCCGTACTGCGTTCATTATATCATCATTTTCCACGATAACGCCATATTTGCATCCTATAAGCGAAATAAGGGACAGCAGTATTGCCAGCACCGAGATTCCCTTCACCAACTGCACCACATACCACAGCGGAAAGTGCTTCGGTCGAAGCAGCATCGCCAGCGCCAGCGGCAGCCCTACCCCGCCAAAGGCCACGGCCGCCAGCTCCCCATGGCGCAGTCCGCCGCAAAGGACGCTGGCGGCGGCTCCCAGCCGTACCTCCCTTATCCGGCCGCCCAGCAGCAGCGTCACCAGAATGTGTCCGCCCTCATGGAGCGCCGGGTACAGGAGAACCGCCGTGAATAGCCCCAAAAGAAGTAGCATCGCTCCTCGCTTAGCATCCGTCATCCGCCTCACCTCCTACTGCATATTATGAAAAAAGGGACCTGCCTTTATCCCGGCAGGCCCCACTTTCTCCGCAAAAAGCAGGAGGGGACGCTCTGCATCCCCTCCTGCTTTTTGCGCTATGAACTTACACTATAAAAAGAAAGGCCTCCGGCGATTGCCGAAAGCCTTTATGTGGGAGGACTATAAAATAGATTTTTTCGCCTTTTTGGGGTTAGTATTTGTTCCCTTACGAAAAATCTTGAACTTTCAAAGTTGGGTGCGGAGGTGAGCCGCTGTCATTCGGTCAGCGGCTGCACCGATTTAAGTCCGCCTTTGAATATTACAGTAATCTGTTCTTTTGAGTCCACCACTACACATTCGAGCAGTTGGCGGACGATTCGGTCATCGTATTCCATCGGACGGTTTTTTATGCCGTCCAGTATTGTATAGATATCATCGAGTCGGGATTTTGCGTTTTCTCGCCGTTGCTCAGCGTCGGCTATGTTGTCGAGCTGCTGTTGCAGGCGGCTTTTTTCATTCATAAGCCGAGCTACGGTTTCCTCATCAAAGGCTTCGATGGTGTCGGTGGATACCCGGTCGAGCATCTTTTTGAATTCTGCGTCGATCTCGGCGATCCGTATCTGTAGGTCGATGCTGTTATCCTCGCTCTTTTCTCCCGCCAAGCCCATGCCGATGTGCAACTTCAGCGTTTGCAGCACCTCAGTGTTTCGGGCTGCCGTTTTCATGATCGCCGCCATCACAGCCCGTTGCAGTATGCTTTCCTCTACGGAGGGTGAGTTATGACAGTATTTCTTGGCGTATTCAATGCGGTTGATGCATCGCCATACAATTTTCTTTTTGCCGCCTGCCGTCCATGTGCATCGGCGGTAGGCGGACTTGCATTCACCGCAGACGAGCAGTTCTGTCAGAGCGTATTTACTTGAGTATTTGCCTTGCTCGGTCTTGGCTTTTCGGCTGATTTTGCGTTTGCCGGAGCGCCTTGCGAGTTCCTCCTGAACTCTGCCGAAGGTGGACGAGTCGATAATGGCAGGGTGGCTGTTTTCCACATAGTATTTCGGGCGTTCGCCGTTGTTGACTCTGACCTTTTTGCTGATGCAGTCGGTGATGTAGGTCTTATTGATGATGGCATCGCCTTTGTATCTCTCGTTGGAGAGAATGGACTGTATCGTGGAAAACTACCATTCTGCTTTTCCCGTCGGGCTTTTGATGCCCTTTTCTTCAAGTAGTTCGGCAATTCCTTTTAAGCTGTCGCCTGCGAGGAAGCGGTCATATATAAAGCGGATCGTTTCGGCTTCTTCGGGGACGATTTCGGGTTGTCCGTCCTCGCCCTTGCGGTAGCCGAGGAAGTTCTTGTATCTGAATACTACCTTGCCTTCACGGGCGGCCTGCGCCTTGCCCCATTTAATGTTGGCGCTGATATTTTCCGATTCGCTTTGGGCGATGCTGCCGTAGATGGTGATGTAAAATTCCGCACCGGGCTGATTGCTGTGGATGCCCTGTTCCTCGAAGTACACATCGACACCAAGGTCATTGAGCAGTCGGACATACTTCAAGCAGTCCACCGTGTTCCGTGCGAACCGGGCAATGGATTTCGTGATGATCATGTCGATTTTCCCTTGCTTGCATCGGCGGATCATGCGGTTGAATTCATCTCGGTTTTTCACGCTTGTGCCGGAGATGCCCTTGTCGGCGTAGATACCTTCAAGCGTCCATCCGTTTTCGGAATTGATGCGTTCGGTATAGTGTTCCACCTGATTTTCATAACTGTTGAGCTGTTCCTCCTGCTTAGTGGAAACGCGGCAGTATGCCGCCACCCGCAGGACTCGGTAATGGGTTTTCACGCTCTCTCTGACCGATATTGTCGGTTCGATTATCCGCACCACTCTCTGAGGAGCGACCGTTGTTTGTTGCATGACCTTGCTCCTTTCGTATGATCTGTCCGTTCAGCAGTATGATGTCTGCCGTTTTGTCGGTGTACAGGCGTATTTCGCTGACCGTGCGGTTCAGCCGCTCGGCGATGTCTGCCGTACTGTCAAGTTCGGCCTTCAGCCTTTGTACGGCGTAGCACCCGTTGCCGAGTTCTTTATATTTCCGAGCGAGGCATTTCGTCATTTTGCTTCGTAATACGGTTTTGTCTATTTCCGCCATGTCAAGCATTCGGCTGATCTCGTTGTTCAGGCGTATTACCTCGGCACTCGGTTCGTAGGGCGTTTCGGCAGGCAGTGTGATGCTGTCGGCGGTTACCGTGCCGAGAAGGTCGGCGAGTGCGGTCAGCAGTTCGGCATCGGATATCTCGATCCGCAGACGGCAGGCCGAGTTTTCACAAGTCCAACGCTCTTGGCATTTGCATCGGCTGTCGTGTCGGCGGCGCATTCGGTCACCGCAGCTTGGGCATCGGACGGGGACGGTCAGCTTGAATATGTCCCGTGTTTTGTCCGTGTTCCTTTGGGTGTTGCGCCCATGCTTTGTTTTCTGTATTTTCTCATAGGTCGCTTGGTCGATGATCGGCGGATACACCTCTGTGCCGAGATATTTTGTATTGTCAATGAGATGCTTGAGCCGCCCCTTGTTCCAACCGGTAACGCCGTCCCTGTATTCGATTTTCTCTCTGTTCAGCTGCTCGGCTATGGTCAGCATTGAGGAGCCGTCAAGGAGGGTTCTGTTTTTCATTCGGTTCTCACCGTCCTTTCTTGGGGATTTGCTCGGTCAGTGCAATGCCGCCGATGAGCTTGAAGGTAAGGTGTTCGCTGCTGTCCACCGTGATGCTCTCGACGATTTCGTCAAACAGCCCGTTGTCAAACTCGACGGTCGGCTCATATTCATCGAGGATAGTATTTAAGTCTTTGAGGGTGGCGAGCAGTTGGTCGTCCTCATCCTCAGTGAGCTTTTGCCGCCGCTCGATGCGTAACTCGGTGAGGCGGTTGCCGATCCCCGAAGTCTGCATGGCGTAATCGGCGGCGTTCATAGCGCCGCTTGTGTGCAGCCTTGCAATGACATGGTTCTTCGCACCGAGGTCGGCAATTTCTTTGTCTATCTGCCGTATACGCTCCTGATTGCGGCTTGTGCGGTCCTGCATGGTTTCCATTTGGTGGATCAGCGTACCGAGCAGTTCGGCTCGGTAGGTTTTCAGCTTGATAACTATATCGGTGAATATCTCATATACGATATCCTCACGCACATGGCGGTGCTGACATTCGGTCGCACCGGACGAGCGGCAGGAGCATATCCAATGCGCCTTGCCGTTTACGATCTGATGCCGGAAGGCTCTGCCGCATTCGGGACAGCGCAGCTTTCCGGTCAGCGGATAGGACTTTCTTTTGCATCTTTCCGTTTTCCGTGAGCGCAGCAGATTCTGTGCCGCCTGAAAGGTTTCTCGGCTGACGATGGCAGGGTTGCTGTTCTCCACATAGTATTGCGGCAGCCGTCCGTCGTTTTTCATTTTCCGAAACGGCAGGGTTTCGGTAGTGTAGCTCTTTTGCAGGAGCGCATCTCCCATATAGCGTTCATTGTTCAACACATAGTTGATGGAACTCGGCAGCCATTTTTCGTAGCCGTGCTTCCGCGGTATGCCGTCCTCATTCAGCATTTTTGCAATGCCAAGCGTTCCGTATCCTTGGAGATATAGGTCGAATATGCGCCGAATGACCGCCGCCTCCGTTTCGTTGATTACGAGCTCGCCGTCCTTGAGGTCGAGGCCGTAAGCCGGACAGGTGCAGTTGAAGTCGCCGGACTGCATCCGCTTTTGATAGCTCCAACGCAAATTCCCCGATATGTTCACACTTTCTTGCTGTGCGGCCATACCGGGGAATGTTACGATCATTTCCATATTCAGTTTTTCGGTGTCGATGCCTTGTTCCTCGAAGTACACGCTCACGCCGATCTCTTTGCACATCCGCAGCAGTACGAGCAGCTCCTCGGTGTTCCGTGCCAATCGGGAAACCGATTTGACGATGATGCGGTCGACCTTGCCTTTCCTGCAGTCGGCTATCAGCCGGTTCAGCTCGTCCCGCTTTTTCATCTCGGTGCCGGTCAGACCTTCATCGGCGTAGATGTCCACCAGCGTATATTCGGGATGCTTCTTGGCATAGTCGCTGTAGTAGCGGATCTGTGCGGCGAAGGAATGGAGCTGGTCGGTTGAATCGCTCGATACGCAGCAATACGGGGCTAACCGAAGCCGTTCGGCTGTCTGCTTCTTTGTGCTTGTGATTTCAGTAATGTTCATGTCTTTCTCCTTTCCGCAAGGGGTCACCTTGCTGTTATTCGCCTTTTGGCACGACACACCATACCACAATAGTTCGAATACTTCCAGCGGTTTTTCGCAAAAACTTGAGAATTAAGATTTCAGACATAAATAAGATCAGCACCGTAATGTTCGGCACTGATCTGAGTGATTTTTTCGTACTCGTCCTCGGTTATCAGATTCATATCAAGCAGCATTCGTAAAAGGCTTATGCCGTAGGCGAATGATGCATTGTTGATGTCGGTTCTTTTATCCATTGAGCAGTCCCTCCAAGTATTTGATGCCGAGGCTCACTACAATGGCACGGTCAACGGCGGCGAGTGTCTTGCTGTCGAGCCTGCCGATGTATTCGCCGAGCCTCTCTTTGTCTATCGTCCTGATTTGTTCGAGCAGGACGGTGGATTCGGTTTTAAGCCCTTTCGCCATGATTTTCACATGGGTGGGCAGAGCTGCTTTTGTTTTTCTGCCTGTGATCGCCGCCACGATGGTGGTGGGGCTGTGCCTGTTGCCGATATCATTCTGTAAAATCAAGGACGGGTGCGTTCCGCCTTGCTCACTGCCGAAGCCTGTACCGAAGTCAACGGCATAGATTTCACCTCGTTTGATCTCTTTCATATTAGCCTCCGTTTTAAGTAAAAGGCGGTCGAGTGCTTTGGGGCAAACGACCGCCTTGGTATTTGTATCAATCGTTTTTGCTTTTGTCCGTATTTGTCCACGACACCCCGAACAAGGGAACGCATCCTCCGGCAATGCATTTTGCCTCATGGGAATCTCACCCCTCCCAGGATCTCTGCGAGGTGCTCTCATTGGTTGCGACGGCTCACGGCGCTTTTTCGTGCCGCTTCAACGCTCGACCTGTGACTGAGCACAAGTATCATTATTGCTTCTGCCTGTCATGGCCTTCGGTGCGGATGCGCCGCCCCGTTCGACTCATAGGTCGTGTGGCTCATCGGCTCTCGCCGACGGCAGAAGGAAGGTAAAGAATGCGCTGTACTATTCGGTTTTCAAAGAACGGGCGGAGGCTATTGAGAAAGCCCCCTCACTTTTTCAGCCGAAAAAGTGAGGGGGCTACAACCAAATTTTTTAATTTCTAAAAGTTTTTTGAGTTTCGCACGGATCTTTGCGATTTTCTTGCTGATTGCCTGCTGTGAAACGCCGTAGCGCTCGGCAAGCTCCGTCTGCGGAACTTCGTCATAGAAATGTGCAACAATCAGAGCCTTTTCATCCTCCGGCAGAGCGTCCACCGTTTTTCGCAGCTTGTCCAACAATTGCTGATGGACAAGCGTATCGCACACATCCGGCAGCCCAGCAATCAGAATTTCCTCGCCATTGAACTCATCACTGTTCAAGGCGTCATACGAAACATCGCCGTTATCCCTGCGCTGCTCGTCGAGATATTTCTGTCGCCGTTTGTTGCGGTAGAATTCAATGTATTCCTTTTCACTCACCTCCATGATCATGCTGTGCAGGCCGATGAATTTCTTTTCTCGGTAGCCTGCATCGGCTTCTTTCCGAAATTCATGCTCCGCGGGAGTAATTTCCCGATAGCTGCCGTCGGCTATAATAAAAACCTTTTTAGGGTTCAGTTTTTTCAAGTTTATGTACCTCCGTTCAATCGTTTTTTTGTTAGGTCAAAAACGATTGATACGGAGGGCTTCGACAGCCTACCGCAAACTTCGACAGTACGCCGCCGTTTATACAAACGCAGAAAGCCAAGCCACTTTGATATTCCGAAATAACAGATTTATCGTTGGTCTTTTGCAGATATCGTATGGAATTCTGTTGACCGCAGAGGTCAAAAAAATATAGGTGTCTGTGTGTTTGCGCAAAGACAGCCTTTGCTATTTCAACACCTGTTTCTTTCCTGTATTCTTTTTCATTCTTTCACCTTGTCGCTTGAAAACGGCAGGGCGCCGCTTTTTATGGCACTGCGTTGTGTTGAGCTTCGTCGATTGATTCTGCAAGGCTAAACATCGCGGTCACCTCCTGTTACGGTATTCGGGAAAACAAAAAAGCGACTGCGCTATGCTTTAAGGCATAGTACAGCCGCATGAGGGCGTGCATATAAAAACCGTTTTGTTAAGACGGTCTTGAATGTTGCGTTTCGCTTATGTACATGATTGTTAGGGGCTTCTCCTTGTTTTCATAATTACCTCGCTGTATTTGGTATCTGTTGATATCCGTGTGTCCGCTGCCGGGGCAAAAGTGAAGAGTGCATAAGTGTGATATACGCAGTATACATGGAATCCGGCAAAAAATTGTTGGGTTATGACCGAGAAATTGCTTATTTTTCAAAAACAGTCGCCAAGGAAAGAAATACGGCACAGCGGTTTTTATACCCTCTGTGCCGTAATTGTGATGTTTCCGTGATGGATCGTTAATTGTTACTTATCTTTGATTATTTGGCGGAATGCCTTTTCCTTTTATCAAATACCGTTACACCTGTCAGAACACCGCCGCTGGCAAGCAGCAATGCGCTCCACAGCATGAGGTTGCTTGTATCGCCGGTCAGAGGAGACTGCGGCAGCTTCGCCGTTACGGTGTCGGCTTTTTTGATTTCCTTGGTGCCGTCTTTGTCGCTGTAATACCTATTGCAGCCGCCGCAGTACCAATACTCGATGTTGCCCTCGGCATCCTCGGTGGCCGCCTTGGCGGGGATATGCTTGAGGTCGGTGTGGTTCTTCGGATCAAGCTCACCGTAGGATTTGCCGCAGACTTCGCATACTGCTTTTTCGGCGCAGGTTGTCTTGCCGCCGGAGCAATCCTTTGTTTCAAGCCCGTTGCAGCCGTCCACCGTGCATTGACGGGTGTGCGTGCCGTCGCCGTTCGATACCCATTCACCATAGGTATGCCCGTCGTTGACCGTTACGGTCATCTCGGCGGTGTTGCCCGCCTTGTCGGTGACAACGATTCTCTGCTCGCCGTCTGCGGGAGCGAGGGTAAAGCTATTGTTTTCGTCAAGCGTGACCTCTGTGCCGTTCACGGTGATGGTGTTCACATACTTTTCGTCAACGGTGACCGTCTGCGCCTCACAATAGATCTTGCCATTTTCTATGCCACCGATGACCGGCTGAACATTGTCAAGCGTTACGCGGTCGGAACGAAGGTATGTTATGTTCATGCTCTCGTCAACAAGCATTGCATAAACAATATATTCCCCATTGGGGTCTATGCAAAACGGCTCCTCATATCCGCTAAATACGAGAGATTGAAGCTCCGCCTCTGAAAGATCCCGATCGGTCACCAAATAGGAGATAAACACGGTTCCGCTGTTGTCGGCGGCGTTTATTGTTACCGTCTGCGTGTCCTTAAAGAACAGACCGAAGGTGAGCTTATTCAAGAATTCCTGCCATTTATTGGCACCTATGATAATTTCGCCCGTCGGCTTTTCGGTGTCTTTCCACCGTGCTTTGAGCGTTATATTCTCGGCAGGCATGGTTTCGGGAATTGCCTTATCCCAGCCGATGAAGGTGTAGCCCTCTCTTTCCGGGGCTTCAGGTGCGGTAATTACCGTGCCGTAGTCCTGCGTAATCGGAGCAATCTCGCTGCCGCCG